>Ga0256914_1000033_pt1 | contig 147507 bp, 130 predicted proteins | sample HulkmetaG_FD_191571 | JGI IMG/M metagenome (GOLD analysis project Ga0256914, IMG submission 191571) | Hydrothermal chimney microbial communities from Main Endeavour vent field at the Juan de Fuca Ridge, Pacific Ocean - Hulk | ecosystem: Environmental > Aquatic > Marine > Hydrothermal vents ...
GATAGAATCATAGTCAATAATCCTGTTGATACCAGCGTAGCCGGAATCTATACCGTTACTTACAATGTTTCGGATAGCGCCGGAAATCAAGCTGATGAAGTTAGACGAACAGTGATTGTGGCGGAATACGTTGACACCGAAAAACCGGTTATCACCCTACTCGGAGAAGAGACTGTTAATCTTGAATTCGGCGCTACTTACATAGATGCCGGAGCAACTGCTACTGATAATGTTGATGGTGATATTACTGATAGAATCATAGTCAATAATCCTGTTGATACCAGCGTAGCCGGAATCTATACCGTTACTTACAATGTTTCGGATAGCGCCGGAAATCAAGCTGATGAAGTTAGACGAACAGTGATTGTGGCGGAATCAACAATTCCAACCATCACTCTGATAGGGGAAAGTTTTATAGAGTTGAAAGTCGGTGATGTTTATGAAGAAAAAGGAGCAATCGCCACAGATCCGCAAGATGGAGATATTTCCGATAGGATCATTATCGAAGGTAATGTAGACACAACTAAACCGGGAGTTTATGTTATCAAATATAATGTAACCGATTTAGATGGTGAAAAAGCAACAGAAGTAATTAGAACGGTAAAAGTTGTAGAAGAAGATACTACCGAAAATTCAGAGATAGAAATAACAGAAAAGAGAGACCGGGATGAAGAAGTGGAATTAAACAAACCAAAAAAGCTATCTATAAAATGTTCAGGTGACTTTGTTAAAATCAAATGGAAAGACACTTCTCACGGAGAAGACGGATATAAGATTAGACGTCGTCAGAAAGGAACGAAAAAATGGGTCAAAGTAAAAACAGTCAAACATCGCGGAAGTTACTCTGTTAAAGATAAGGATTTATTGAAAGCCGGAATTGAGTATGAATGGAAGGTAAGAGCTTATTATGATAAGGAAAGAGGAGAATGGTCAAAGAAAGTTTCTTGTATGATTCCGGCTAAAAACACGATTTCAAGATTTTCAGCAAATCAAACTGAATTGAGAAAAGTTCAGTCTGAAGATGAGTCAGCGGAAACCATTGTTAAAGGAGAGAGAAGTCAAGAACAAAAATCGGAAAAAGAGTCTGTGGAAAATCCAAATCAGGAATCAAATACAAAAAGCGAAAATGAAAATAATTCTCAAAAATCGGGAACAAATAACGATAGTTGGTGGAAAAGGATTATGAAAATTTTATTTAAGTAATAATCCCCCTTAACTAATCCCCTTTTTCTGCCTGATTCACAAAAGCAAAGGTGTCTCCAGATACATCTTTGCTTTTTTTAATTTCTTTGATTTGTTTCAATACACCGACTACCAGAAAAAAATATACACAAATGGCAATTTTTTCGTTAAGATTTGTGGTTTTACTCCACCACTCCAACCATTCTCCGGCACTGAAAATAATAATCAAAATCAATCCCCAAAAGGCATTCTGAAATAACCAGCGGGAATTTAAATTCAACCGAAGAGTAATTATAAAAAGGATTACAAAATAAATGTACAAAAAAGAGATTTTTACCGGCGATAAAGCTATTAAATACGCCACAGAAAAGAGGAAAAAGGATAAGTATTTTTTTCTGTTATTTTTTTCCTTCTTTATTTCTTTTTTCTGAAAGTTTATTTCGCGACACTGATGAAGAGTTTTGGCATGAAATTCAGCGTTGAAGCTTATTGCCGGCCCATTCTCTGAAATTTTGACTGGTTTTTGCAGGTTATTCCTTTTGGCTGATTTAATAATATCTCTCATTTCAACCACTTTGATGATTTTCTTTATCCTCTTAACTTTTGTCCGGAAAATTTTAGTCCACCAATTTATTGTAAATTACCGCAAACAGGAAACCGGTGGCGCCGAATACTAAAAATATTATTACCAAAAAAATAAAAACACCCAAAAGAACTTCTCCCGTTAAAACATTTGGGGTACCGAATGTTCGCGCTGATACGATGATATTTATAATTATGCTAAATATGAAAAGCGCCGACATAGCTGTGCCGGAAGCGATCCCAAAAGCTTTACTGTTTAATTTTTGCATTTTCTATTTATTTTATTTATTATTTATATTTACATCCCCCATTTGTTTGTTATAATAACATACTTTTTTTATTTTTACAAAAACATCATTGTTGGCAAAAAAATTCTTTCTTTTTAATTTGAGTCATTTGTCGGAAACTTAAGATTTTTCCGGAATTTATTGAGATTGGAAATTAAGGTAATAATTCCTCTACAACTCTATTGTGACAAACATCTCTCAATTTTTCATCGCTAATCTCATCACAAAGATCTTCTCTTTTTTCTGAAACCGCCTTTCTTTTCCAGCAAACATCTTGTTCAAATTCACTTTCAAATTCCGAACAATTTTTTTCCCTGTCGTCTTGGGGTAAGATAGTTCTCATTTCATTCAAACCGCAAACTTCCAAGCAATATTCATATCCCTCATTTTTTCTCTTTTGGCACTCATTTTGACAATCGTATCTTTGAATTGCCGGCTTAAAATAATCACCATCCTCCGATTCCTCCCCTTTATTTTTATTGACTTCTCCATCCTTATCATTCCATTTAATTTGCTTTACTTCCTCCACTCCCCCTCCTTGGAAAAAATATTGATAACGATTTTGCCACAACCAAAAACCTCCCCAAACGATAAAGACAACGCCGGCGAAAAATATTCCCATTTTGATTATTTTTTTTCTCATTGGTTTTGATTTTCAAAAAACTGGCTTCCCAAGTTGTTTTAAAACGGAATCAAAATTATTTCCTTAATAGGCCTCTTTTAATTTTATCCCCTTTAAATAATATTTTAGAATTTTTTCATAATTCCATTTTTTCTTTTTGGCCAAATACAATGCTCCGTGAGCAGAGAGTCCAACCATATGATTTCCTTCAGCAATCAATTGTTTGGTTTTTTTGGAAGGATGTTTTCCGTAAGGATCGGGAACGGATTGACACCAAGGAAATCTTTTCGAACCCCATTTTTCTCGCCAGCTTCTGGTTCGTCCATCCGTCCAGGAGCTGTAAGGAATAATGGCAATCCGATCTTTATACATGGTTATTTTCCCTCTGGTGCGTTTTCCGGCTTCTTTGATTCCGGGGTGATTTTTCTCCCAAACATAACCGAAATACAATTGGTTTCCCGGGGTGGCGTTAACCTGAAATCCTTCACCGATAAACTTGGTGGAATATTTAATTTTCCAATACCCGTAAGTTCGGTAAGCGATGGTCATTGTGTCGTTATAACTGTCCGGTCCGGTTCCGGTTATCTCCCCCATCCCCCAAACATACTGCTCTAAAGGCAAAACATTTATTAGCCATATTTTTTTGCTGTAAGGACTGTAACGTAATTTCAATTTATTACGATAGAAATTACAATTTTTAGAGTAACAAGTAATTTTCGGGCTGAGAATTTCAAAGATAATATCTTGATCGTCTTTGATGGTTGACTCTAAAATCACCTCCCGATTAATTATTATATTTTTATCCGAATCTATCACGCTCAACTTTCCATCGGAAAGATATTTTACTCTGGCAATAGTCCCTTTTGGATAAACCTTCAGCACCTTGCCGGCCATATTCTTTAATTGAAATTCTTTATTGGCTCTAACTTCAAAACTTTTCTTTTTTAGATTTTTTTTACTGAAACGATAAAGACCGATTTTTATTTCCGGCCCCAAATCACCACCACCAAGATCAATCGGGGTTTTCTTTTTTTTGTTTTTTTCTCTTATCCAGGCTTGTCTGTATTTTTCCCCTCCGTAATTTTTATTTTTATCTTTGGTATACTTTCGTTTGTTGTATTTTTTGTATTTTTTATACTTACGATAAGGACGAACATACTTGCGATATTTTTTGTACCTTTTGTATTGGGATTTTAATTTTTTGTACTGGGGATAACGGCCGGGATTTTTCTTGTATTTTTTGTAATTTCGGTAGGCCTGTTTGTATCTTCGGCGTTCTTTTGAACTGGAAAAACCATACTTTTTCTTGTATTTCTTGTATTTCTTATATTTTTTCGCTTTTTCCCATTTCAAGAAAAGTTCATACTTTTCGGCTAGTATTTTATCACTTTCCACTTGATCATCGCTACTCTCCGCTCCCAAAACCACAGCTCCATTTAGAAAAATCAAAAAACCGACCAATACAATTATGAATCTTGTAATTTTGTTACTTGGAAACATCATTTTTCTTTCATTATTTGACATCATTTTAATAATAGCATATTATTAGAGATGTGTACACGCGACAGATACCGGCCCCTCAAGACTTGCCATAGTTTTATTTTTTGTTATAATGATAAAGTTGGCATTGGGGCGATTAGCTCAGGTGGTTAGAGCGCGTCGCTGATAACGACGAGGTCCCAGGTTCAAGTCCTGGATCGCCCACCCTGTTGATAAGATGAGTTTCTGGGTGGAGATTTGGTGTTTTGGGGTTTTTGAAAATTGCAAGCACATTTCAAATTCATCAACCAATTTTTTGTCCTAGATGACAGTGGTTAATGCTTTATTATGGGGGCGTAGCTCAGCTGGTTAGAGCGTCTGCCTGTCACGCAGAAGGCCGAGGGTTCGAGTCCCTTCGTCCCCGCAGGGTTGATTTATTAGGCTTTAGAATTCAAATGGGCCGGTAGCTCATCTGGTAGAGCACCTCGTTTGCACCGAGGAGGCAGCGGGTTCAAGTCCTGTCCGGTCCACAACCTTGATTGCAAGAGTTAGTTGAAAAGAGAGATGTTTGACAAACTAAAAGAGAAAGCCAACTGCTTGGCTTTCGGCAAAAGGACTTGAAGGGCGAGCGTTGTTTGACTGAGCGAAGCGAAGGCAAACCGCGAAGCCCCGGCCCGAAGGGAAGTCCTGTCCGGTCCACAACCTTGATTGCAAGAGTTAGTTGAAAAGAGAGATGTTTGACAAACTAAAAGAGAAAGCCAACTGCTTGGCTTTTATCTTGTATTTTTCTTGCATTTTCCGGCTAAATATGTTATAATCAATCGGTAATTGAATAAATTAAAGATAATGAAAGCTAAGATTCATCCAAAATATTATACTGAAGCAACCATTACTTGCGCTTGCGGACATGTTTATAATGTCGGCTCAACCGTTGAAAAAATGGAAATAGAAATTTGTAGCGCTTGTCATCCTTTTTATACCGGCAAAAAGAAGTTAGTTGACACCGCCGGAAGAGTTGATAAATTTCAGGCTAAAATGGCAAAAGCCAAAGAATATCAAGCCATGCAAGAAGCGACAAAAAAGAAAAAGACAAAAAAGGCTACCAAGAAAGACAAAACAAATTCCCAATCTGCCAAAAAAACGACTGACAAAAAGAAATCAACTAACGCTACGAAATAAATTTTCTAACCTAAATTTTGTGTCGGCGGACAAAATTCCAGTCCCGTCTTGTTTTTTTGAGTATTTCTCACTAATCTAAGGATATGATTAATTTGGAGGAGTTAAAAAATGAATTAAGTGAAGTAGAGAAAGAAATCGTTAATCCGAAGAATTTTGGTGATGGTCAAAAACTGAAAAAATTAGCGGCTCGAAAAACCGCTTTGGAAGATTTAATTAAAACAAAAACTGATTTGGATACCAAACAGAAACAGTTCATTGAGAACGAAGAAATGATTACCACTACCGAAGATGAAGAGTTTGTAAAAATGATCCGAGAAGAGAATAGTCAAATAAAGGAAGAGATTGCCAAATTGGAAGAAAAATTGAAAATCCTTTTAATTCCCAAAGATCCTAACGATGAAAAAGATATTATTGTAGAGATAAGAGCCGGTGCCGGTGGAGATGAATCCGGTTTGTTTGCCGGAGATTTGTTTAGAATGTATTCTCGTTACGCCGAAAAACAAGGTTGGGTGTTAAAGATTTTAGATTCTCATCCCAATTCTTTGAATGGTTACAAGGAGGTAATTTTTGAAATTTCCGGTGAAAATGTTTATGGAAAAATGAAGTATGAATCCGGAGTGCATCGAGTACAAAGAATTCCCGAAACGGAAAAACAAGGGCGAATCCACACTTCCACCGCTACGGTAGCTATCTTACCTCAAGCTGAAGAGGTTGATCTGGAAATTAAAAAAGAAGATTTGCGAATAGACACTTTCGCTTCTTCCGGGCCGGGGGGGCAAAGTGTAAACACTACCATGAGCGCCGTTCGTATCACCCACTTGCCGACAGGTATTGTGGCCTCTTGTCAGGATCAAAAAAGCCAGTTGCAAAACAAGGAGCAGGCTATGAAAGTTTTGCGCTCTCGTATTTTGCAAGCCGAAGAAGAAAAGAGACAAAAAGAATCCGGTGAAGCTCGTCGCAGTCAAATTGGCACCGGAGATCGCAGTGAAAAAATAAGGACTTATAATTTCCCTCAGGATCGAGTAACCGATCATCGCATTAAACAATCATGGAGCAACTTGGAGGACATTCTTGACGGAAATTTAGATAAAATTTTTGATGCTCTAAGCCAAAAAGAAATTGAAAAGAAAATTGCAACAGAAACTGTCTTTTAATTTCATTTATTTTTTTCAATTTCAAAAAATTTCTATCGAACTTAGCATCTCTTCTCTAAGGGGAGATTCTAATAATCCTTTTTTTACTTGGGCTATAGTTGCAAAATAGGCACCCATTAGCTTGGAATAATATGCCAGATTTTCTCTTAGTTTTTCTTCGCTGATTTCCCCTTTTTTGATTTCTTCGGAGTACCAGCGTAAAATGTCTTCTAACCGCTGAGACTTGCCATCGAAATCAATTTTATCTTTTTCTTGGAAATAACGAATAACGAAACCGTTGTATTGTGTAATTGCAAGAAAAAGACTGTCCAAATTAAGATGATTATATCTCCCTCCCTTAAACCAGTTATAATACATATTATTCAAATAACGTAAGGCTACTAAAGTTGACTTGACAATATCGGTTCTATCATCATGGTGATTGGTGATTTTTGCTCCGTATTCCTCGGCCGTTTCTCGCATTAATTGCCACAACCCTACTGCGCCGGACTTGGAGGTTATTGGTCGCTTTTTCCCTTGCACTATTTCGTACATTCGCCAGGAAGACTCAACTATTGGCAGGAAAAAACCGATTATGGTCAACGGGTCATTTAGACTTAGTTTTTCATCCCTTTCCACTGCTCTTAAAATCTTATTTTGGGTAATTATTTTTTTCATCCGCTTTACACTTTCTTGCAGTTCGGTTTTATAGACATCGGAATATGTGTATTTTTCAAACCAATAGCGAATCATTCCCAGTAGATGTTTTCGGGAAATCGTTTTCACAACCCCTTCTTTCACACCTTGAATTAAAGCATTAACTGTTATTGGCGGCACATTTCTAATCTCATCAAACAACTCTCCTCTTTTTTCCTTGTAACTCCTATACTCCCGACCACCTCCTTCTCTCGTAACCCTCTCATTAATATTAATAACTATTGAAGGATAATTTCCTCCAGTACCCCCACCAAATCGACTCTCTTCTTCTCGACACCTATCACAAATTTTCTGCATCCGTTTACCATAAGATGTTTCAGTATTCCAGTTACCGCATAATGACTTACAATTATTGGCGGTTACCGAATTGGTATGACTAAGAAAAACGATCAGCAAAAAAAAGGCGATCCTTCTCATCGCCTTCTCCGTCTCTCTTTTGGGTATTACTTCCTCAGACTTTAAAGGATTTACTACTTCCAACTTCTTTTCTTATTAATAACTATCACATTACATATTAACACATTTTTCCTCAAAAAACAACAGAAAATTTATTTTGAAAAACATTACATCTTTGTTTTATAGTTGAATTGACTAAAATCAAGGAAAAGATTATAATGAAAGTTAGAAAAGTGCATTTTAATCTTATTTTAGGAATAATTCGGAATATTTAGTTTACCGCTTTAAATTTGTAAAAAATAAATTGTAAAACAAAATGACTAACTTCACCATAAAACAAATAAATAAACACAAGCAGGAAATAGAACCAACGGGAAAACAACGGGTCCCGATAAAATTTCACATCTCCGAAGACTTAATGCCAGATGACAGAACGATTCAAAAGCTGATTAATGTTGCCTCTAATAAACATGTTTTTCATCACGTTAACGCTTTAAGCGACATCCATCGCAAACCCGGACGCAAAAATCCTTCCGGAACGGTGGTCGCCACAAAGAGATTTTTTCTTCCTCAACTCTTGGATACCGCTCCTAATTGTGGAATGAGGTTGATGACCACCCCTTTTGACGAAGAAAATCTATCTGCGGAAAAAATCGATCTCTTATTTAGGGAATTTGTAAAAGTTGTTCCCACAAAAACCTACCTTGGTTCTCCCGTTTCCGAACGGGTAGTGTTGGATATTTGCAAACATGGCAATCGTGCTTTAACCTCCCACTTAAAAATGGACGATGAGATGAATGAGAATTTTTTAATGGGAGGTAATATGTTTGAAAACGAAGAAATAACCGACAAGGATCTATTCACCGCCCTACCCCGAATGTTTTTTCGTTTTGCTCAAATTCGCTTAGGTATTTTAGGCGCCGCCGGAAATCATTTTTTGGATCTGTTAAAAATTGAAGACATTTTAGAAGAAGAATTGGCGGAAAAAATGAATTTACATAAAGGGCAGTATGTATTTTTATTACACACCGGATCCGGATTGTTTGGACAATATGCCAGTTATTTTTACACCCCAAAAAAGAAGGAACATTTGAGTCAAAGAATTATTTACGAACTGGCTCGTTTTACTTTTTTAAATAGTAAAATTGACTGGCATAAAAAATTGGAAAGGGATTTGCCGATTTGGGCGGAAAAAAAGGACTTCTACCCTATTGACAGCGAATCGGAACTGGGAAAAAATTATTTTTTAGCACATCGAGCGGCGGGAAATCACGGTTTTGCCAATCGGACGATGATTCAATATCATATGGAAAATGCGATTAAAAAAATTATCAAAAAAAATGATGCTTTAAAAGTGCTTTATGACATGTCCCATGTTTATATGACCAAAGAAGAGCATTTTGGAGAAAAGGTGATTGTCAGTCGCAGTAATACTACTCGCGCTTTTGGTCCGCAACGAATGAAAGGAACAAAATTTGCCGAAATTGGCGAGCCCTTGTTTATGCCCTCTTCCATGAGTACCGATGCTTACATAGGAGTCGGCACGGATGAAAACCAAGACACTTTCTTTTCCGCCGCCCACGGCACCGGCAAGGGAGTAAAGAAAACCTCAAAAGTTCCCGCCAACAAGAAGGAACTGCTGGCTAAGATGAAAAATCGCGGCGTGAGACTATATAATGCCAAATCCAGTAAAATCATCGAGCAAGATGCAGGTCATTATAAAGATCCGACATTGGCGGTAGAAGGAATGATTGCCAATAAAATAATGAGGCCGGTGGCAAAAATGAAACCGATAGCGGTACTGATGTATTAGTATTCTCATTTTTAAAAATTGACTTTAAATTTTAAACTATCATGTTAATAATCTACAACACTCTCACCAACCAAAAAGAAAAGTTTGAGCCGATATATCAAGGTAAGGTCAATTTTTACTCCTGCGGTCCGACCGTTTACGACTATGCTCACATTGGAAATTTTCGGACTTACATTTTTGCCGACACTCTGAAAAGAGTTTTGGAATTTGACGGTTACGAAGTAAAACACATTATGAACATTACCGATGTCGGTCATTTGACGAATGATGATTTAAGTCAAGGTGATACCGGCGATGACAAGATGTTGAAAGCGATGGAAAGAGAAAAGAAAACCCCTGAATCAATTGCCGCTTTTTATACCCAAGCTTTTATGAGTGATATTGAAAAATTAAACTTGGAAAAAGCCACCTTTTACCCTCGCGCCACCGCTCATATCCCCCAGATGATTAAAATTATTGAGGGTTTGATAGAAAAAGGATTTGCTTACGAAAAAAACGGAAATGTTTTTTATGATGTTGACAAATTTTCGTCTTATGGGAAATTATCAAACAAAAAATTGGAAGAATTAAAGCATGGAGCAAGATTAGCCAACCATCCCGACAAAAAACATCCTTATGATTTTGCCCTGTGGCTCAGAGCGCCCAAAGAACACTTGTTAAAGTGGGATAGTCCTTGGGGCAAAGGTTACCCCGGTTGGCACATTGAGTGTACCGCAATGAGTATGGAATATCTCGGAGAAACTCTTGATTTTCACACCGGCGGTGAGGATAATATTTTTCCGCATCATGAAAATGAAATTGCTCAATCAGAGGCCTATTCCGGAAAACCATTTGCAAATTATTGGGCTCACCCTCGCCATCTTTTGGTTGATGGTAAAAAAATGTCTAAATCAAAAGGAAATTTCTATCGTTTACAGGATATTTTGGATAAGGGTTATGATCCGATGGCCTTTCGTCTGCTGGTGTTAAGCTCTAATTATCGTTCCAATTTAAACTTCACTTGGGAAGCTATGGATCAAGCTAACAAAAACCTGGAAAAAATTCGCGCTTTTCTGCAAAAAATAGATTCTCTGGCAAACAAAAAAGAATCAAATTCTTTTGAATCAAAAGAAGAAAAGAAAGAAGATTTTTCCCAAACAACAATCGGAAACATAACCGTTGGACATTGCTTGGAAAAATTTAGTTTAGCCGTAAATGATGATCTTAACACCCCACTAGGCTTAAGCATCCTTTATAGATTTATAAGTAGTGTTAATAAAGTAGATAAATTAACTTCGGAACAAATTCAAGCAGTCCTCTTTTTTTGGCGAAAAGTAAATAAAGTATTGGGGTTAAAATTGAATTTTTCCCCATCTGCTTCTGCAATTCCGGTAGAGATAAAAAAATTAGCGGAAGAACGGGAGGAAGCGCGAAAGAAGAAAAATTTCACTCTGGCGGATCAACTACGAGACGAAATCATAGCCAAGGGCTATCAACCGGAAGATACCCCAAAAGGAGTGGTCTTGAAAAAGATATAAATTATTTTGGTGTAGCTTTTATTTTTGTGGCAGAAAGAAATACTGTACTTCCTTCTTGTAGATTACCTGAATAAATACCTATGATTTTTCCTTCTTGATTCACCAATGGTGTTCCGGGCATCAAGACCGATTGGGGAATGGTTGTTAAAATCAATTCATTATTGTTTTGATATTTTTTGATTATGCCGGAAGCCAAACCTTCTTTTTCTCCACCGCTTATTCCCGCCACTAAATCCCCCTCATCCATAATCTTTTCGGAAAATTCAGCAACCAATCCAAATTCAGTATTTAACTGAAAAAGCGCCAGACCATTTTTAATAAATTTCGCTTTGGCGATATAACTCTTTTTTTTACCCGGCACCATTATTTCATAATCCATCCCTTTTTCGATATTTTTATCAACAGTTAAAACTCCTCCGGTTGGAGAGTAAACCACCCCTCTGTTTATTAATTTTCGGTGATTGTTTTCTTTTTGATATATTTTAACCACTCTGGAACGGTTTGAATTAATTCCTTTTAAAATCTTTTCCGCCGGCGTCAACGATTCATCCTTTTTTTGAAGAATACGCTTTTCTAGTCCCGTTTTTAAATCTTGATCAAATTGACCACTTTCTTGAATAAAGACCTTAATTATCAAAAGAAATATTCCGCTCATTACAACAATCGTCAAACCGGCCACCAAGAAAACAAGTCGCCAAATATTTACAGAATACAATTTCTTATTTTTCATTTTTCTGACTGTTAATGTTTATTTTATACAAGGATATCGTTTCTGTCTCGATAATTTTTTTCAAATATTTACTCCGCAAAAAAGGATAGCGGTACAAATCTTTTTCCCGATAATCGTTTGTAAGAATTATATAATTGATACCAAGCTTGCGCAAGGCAAAAATATTCTTGTTAGCTTTTTTTATATCCGGATTATTGGAGGTTACAATTTCTGTTATTATCTTATATTTTTGACCCTCTTCTTCTCCTATGGGCATTTTTATTCCTTTAAACTCCGGATTCCGGGATTGGTATATGCGACAATGAAAAAAATTCTGGGCGGGATTGGCGCTCAATTGTTGGTGATTAAAGTCTAAGGGATAGTAAAGATGCCACGGTAAAAAAACTGCTCTGCATTCTCGTTGTTTTTGGAGATAATTATCTACCATTTGCCACTCCTGCGGATACCATACCGGTTGTATTTGACCATTTAACCCCCACCATAAAAATGGTGTCATTGTTAAGAGAAGGAAAATAACCGAAATATTTAAGAGTTGCTGTTGTTTTTTTATTTTTTCTGATAAAAAAACCAAACCATGAGCAAAAAATAATCCATAAATCACAACTATCACCCCGCTCCATTTTTGCGTATCTCGAAATCCCTTCCAAAATGGAATATTGGCAAATAACCACTTATTCCAGTTGCCAAAAAATTCAACCTCAACACCTCCGGATAATACTACGCCGGCTATCAAGGTTAAAAACAGCCAAATAAATATGGGTCTGGTTTCTTTTTGATTAAATCCCCTGATATAGCCCAAAAATACAATAACTATAAACAGGGAAAAAGAAAATTGAAAAAGCAAAGTGTTTTGATTGAAAATGAATTGCTTCCCCCATTGATGATTTTCACCCCAAAAACCATACATCATCAAGACATTTCCCAAGATGTTTCCCTTTTGATTTTTTCCGGTTGAAAATGCTTGATATTCCTGAGTAGAAAAATTAAGATTGTTTATATACTGTTTTTTGTGTATAAGAGGAATAATCCAATATAAACTAATTATTAAAAAAAATATACCTCCTATTATAAGTTTCTTTAACCACCGTTCTCCGGGAATAAATTTCTTCCCTACGGAATTATTCCGGGAAAAAATAATTTTTTCAGAAAAATATTTTTTCAGATACCGGAATGTATCTGCCAAGAAATTAAAAAGAATATACCAACACAAGATCAAAATTTCCATAGTCCAAAAATGAACCGAGACCAACCCGGTAAACAGAAGAATAATAAATATCTTTTTCACTTCCGCCCAATCTTCTTTTTGATAAAATTTCAACAAGACACCAAGGAAAAACCATAAGAAAAAATATCCGGCCAAAACATGCCACTGTCCAGCCAAAAGTCTTTCGTAAACAAAAGGATTAACCGCGATGAATGTTGCTACAATGTATCGTTGAAATTTTTTATTGGGCAGAAAACGAGATTTTACAGTCAAGAATAGAACTATGAAAAATAAGGAAAATAAGATGATTTTTTGGATAATCCAACCTGGTAATAATTTGTTTACTACTGAAAGAATTAGATTGAAAGGAGCATAAAAAACAAAGTCTATGTTATTGCTGTTGATTTCAATAATTGGTCCACTGGGCCAATCAAGAAAGATAAGGTAACCTGGTGATAATAATCCACCTAAAATCAAAAAACATTCAAGAATAATAAATACTATTTCGTTTTTCTTTTTTTTCTCCTTAATCTCATTATTGATCATTTTTATGAATTTTTCTCCACAGAACACACCATGATTTTCCATCCTTGTTCAACCGGCAACTTTACTAAATTGTGGTAAAAAACATTAAAAAGCTCTGGTAAAACCTTTTTTTCCAGATCACCATCAATTGAATCTAATTCAATGTTTTGCCGTATCGGCTCGGTTGTTTTAATATTCAAATAGATAACCTCAAAAACTTTTATGTCTCTTTCTCCCTCTATGTATTGCCGGTAAACCTGCTCCAAATAATTTTGTAAATATTCGGCTATTTCCGGTTCTATTAGATCAAACAACTTAGTTAAATATACTAGAAATGAGACCACTAAAGGATATTTTTCTTTGTTAACTTTTCCAGCTTTTATTTCTTGACTTGTCTTTCGCATAATAATTTCTACCAGTAATACACCAAGATCAACCCTGTGTCTTTTTTTGACTTTATTTATGTATCCAATCGCTTCTCCAAGAACAAAACTTGCACTATAAGCTTCAGTATTATCCAATATATTATAATATCTTCTGCTATATACACTAAATATATCAATCATTGTGGCATTTTTAAACATCCCCTCAATACCGCTGGCAATTTCACCTGTCAAATAACCTCTTATCTCCTCTATTATTTCATTATTTAATATCATTCCATCTGGAAAGTTTATTTTTATACCACAACTATTCAAATAGTTCTTAATCTCCAAGGCGATTTCCAAAATATTTTTTTGCTGATTTACAATTGCATAAAATCCCGCCAAAATTTCTGGGTAATCAATACCCTCTTTTTCTTTTTCTCTTGTTATTCTAATTTGATTAATTCCATTATCCATAAATTAACATTAAATTTTTAGATAATAATTTTATCACAAAAATTTAACTATGTCAACAAAGAATTATTCGATCATAAATTTCTATTTCTTAAATAGAATGCCGAAGAATCTGTCGGAATCGAGGTGTCTCTTATAAGTTACTCTATTGTTTCCCCTTTCAATTATCACCGCTTCCGGTTCAGTCCACTGGGGTTGCCAATCCGCCGGATAATCAACTCCCAATATTAAATCTGAGTTAATCGAGCCGGCCTGCTTCTGAACCAGCAGCGAATAACCAATCTTTTTTTGACTAACATCCAAAGAGAAAGGCAGTCTATAACGATAAGTTATTGTCACCTCTTCCTGAGGAGAAACATAGACCCAGTTGGCAAAGACGGTTTTACCAGAATCTTCATATATCCTGGTACCGCTTTCGTTGTCAATAATCATATGATTTTCCTCTTTTTCCACATCGGGATCTCTTTGAAAGCCAAGTTTGTCGTACGCCAATCTTTCCTCATTAATCTCTCTGGTTTGTCCGGTAACGCTTAATAACTCACTTCCTTGAGGTACATATATTCTCATATAATCAGAATTTACCTTATTCCACCAATCATATTGAGAATAACCTCCATTGTGTTTTCTGGTGACGGACACCGTATCAATTATCGTTCCGTCATCAGATATTTCAGCTTGATGCTTTATGGTTTCTTTAATTACTCCATCACTTTTGAAGCCGTTAATATTAGTATTTATTACCGATAGATAATCACCTTTGGTTTCTTGAATTTTACCCGCCCAACCTTGTTTTTCCACCAAAAATTGTTTTTGAGGATTTCTGAAGTATATCAAAATATGTTTTTCCTCCAAAGAATCCAGAAGTGTCTTGAAAATTCTTCCAATATTCTTGGGATTATCTATTTCAAAAAATTTGTCAAATAGTATTGGCGCCATATCGGCCAAAATTTTTTTTGGCTTATTTTCTTCTTTATCATAATCAATTTCCACTTGTTGTTGAATTTCTCTAATGAAATTCTTGGCGGTTATGATTTTATTGTATGCCGGCATTTCTATCGGTCCGGTAATTTCCAGCATCCTTTCCAATAAAAGCGGCGTCACAGCAATCACTCCGTCAACTGTCGGGCCACCGGCTTTTTCGTAAAACCAAGCTAATTTCTTAGCTGATTTAGGGAAATCCGGCCACCAATTTGCGTCATGCGTACTCCAAACAGCGGAAATTTTTTGAATCGGCTTCGGTGGAACCACATTTACTTCCAGCTGACCATCGGGATTATATATTCCTTCAATTTTCAAATTTTCAATATACCCTAACTCGGTTTCCAGTAACCCATAACTACCTATAAAACCTCCTGTCGGTCTCATCTCTTGATTATTTTCAAAAACTATCAAAAACTTTCGTCGTCCGCTGTGGGCAAACAATTCTAAAAATATGGAAACTAAATTATCATTTTCTACCAAGGCTCCATTTACCAACGGTAGTAACTCCTTGGTTAATTTTATTTTTTCTCGATACTCTACCGGCAAATCTTCCACCTTAATGTTTTTGCTAACTTCTTCCGCTTTTTTTAAATGACCTTGCGCCAAATGTATTTTCTCTTGAGCATCCAGAAGTATTTCCGTCATCGACACTCCTTTTTTCTCGTAGTTTTTTTCCAGTGGATTTTCTATCCCCATTAACATATTTGAGGCTTCAGTCAATTGATACACTGCCTCCGTTAAATTCTCCCCCAAGATAACTATACTTTGACCACTGGTAACCTTGGAAAGAAAAGGAATGTGTCGCAAGAAATTTAATTTTTGCCCACCAATTTGATCAAACTCTTCCTGAGCATTGGCAAATTCCCGCTTAGCAGATAATAAATTGGTTGAGGCGGCTTTGAAATTCTTTTTTTCCAGATTAAATTTTGCTTTTTTAATATAATCAATCGCCCTTACCCCTCTCACTTGAACCTCCTCCTTTACAGTTAAGCTTTTTAAAAAGTAATTCCCTCCAACCAAGATTAAGAGAACAGCGACGATCAAGCCGATAAATTTTTTTAAGGGAAATAAATCACCAATCTTTTCTCCTAATGATGAGATTATTTTTTGAGGAGATTTTTTTACCCCTAAGCTTGCTGTTGGTGAAGAGTGACTGCCTGAACGATTCTTAGTAAAAAAATAGTTGGTGATTTGATGATCTTGTTTCCCTTTCTCTTTTCTAATTTTACTCAAAAAACTTTCTTCCATTCCTATCGGAGTTTCCATTGAATTCCCCTGAACTTCTTCCCGATTTAATCCGCTTGCTTGGATTCTTTCCGGTGATGAAGAATAAAATTCTTTGCTTGGTTTTTCATGATAATCATTTGATTTTTTGTCAATCAAATACCCCCTTTGAACATTACCGTCTCCCTGAATTGACGGGCTGTCATTGACCGGGTAAGACTGATTCAAAAATATTTCCCGAGAATCAACTTCCATTGCCGGTGATTGATGAAATTCCACTTCCCCAATCATCTCATCTTCCTCCATTTTTTTTCCGTAATTCTTGTTTTGTGTCGCAGGTATTGAAGTTTGGTTATTATCAGAAGAAGAAATTGTTTGGGAATTATCGGATTGATAACCAACAGAACCATCTTCGGTGACGGTTTTTTGAGAAACAAAAATGTCAGAGGTATTTTTATTGAATGATTGCCCGCCGGGCATATTATTAGACATTTTAGCGCAAATAATTTTACTGATTTATTTCTATTTTTCTTTTATTATTTTTTGATAGACTTGGCACACTTTCCGAGTCATTTTTCGCCAATCATACTCTTTGAGCAACTCTTCCCCATTCTGCCGTTCAGTATTCATTTCAGACCCCCTACTTTTAGCAAGCGCTTTATCAATTCCATCAGCGATAGACTTTTTTTCTTTGGGATTAAAATATACTACTTTATCCTTTAATATTTCCCTTATTGCTCCGGCACTGGAACTGGCTACAGGAACTCCTCGCAAAAGCGCCTCCAAGGGTGGCAAGCCAAAACCTTCGTAAAGAGAAGGAAAAACAAATAATCTACTTTTCCGATAAAAATAATCCAATTTCTCTTCACTAAGATAACCGGTGATAACCACATTGGCAACACCATTTCTTTTGAGAAAATCAATTATGCGATTATAAAAGAAATCTTTTTTACCAACCAGCACCAATTGATACTTCCCTTGGTTTTTCTTGTTGAATTCAGAAAAAGCCAAAAGAAGTCTTTCCAAATTTTTGTGCGGGTAAGCGCTACCCACATAAAGCAGATACGGTTTTATTATACCATACTTTTTTAAAATGTCCTTATCAACATCTTTGTCTGCGCCCCTTCTCAACTCTGCACCTTCATAAATAACATCTATTTTTTTCGGGGGTATGTTTAGCGTCTTTATTAAGTCTTTTTTGGTGAAATTGGATATGGTGATAATTCTTGTGGCCTTCTTTAATCCAATCCTGATAACTAAATGATAACCGAGCAACTTAAACAAATAGAAAAATTTGTTTATAGTGGTATTCCGGAAAGTTGGATAGTGAAATAAAATCAAATCGTGGAGAGTTACTAGCGTTTTATTTTTTTTGTTTTTTATGTATTGATACAAGATAGGTACATTAAAATGCAAAAAATGCATTAAATCCAAATTATATTTTTTTATCAAAAAAGGCCACTTTAATTGCTCACCAAGAGAATACCACTTAAAATCCGCTTCAACCAAATGTATTCTATCACTTTGAAATCTCAGACGAGAAAAGTATTTTTTCTTTAGAAAAATATAAAATTCAAAATCCCCCTCCACCCTTTTGAAACATTGCTTTTTTTGCAGTTGGAGATCTAAGTATTTTAAAAGCTTGTTTGTGTAACGACCTAAACCTCTGTTCTCTAATCCATAAAAACGAGCATCGATACCGATACGATATTTTTTTCTTTTGGTTTTTTCTTTTTTATTCATAAAAAATTGTGAAAATAATCCTTTTTCTTTAATTCTTGAGCTCTTTCTTTTCCCTTTTTTCCATAATAGCACCTCAATTCTTGGTCATTTGCCAACAATTCCATAGCATCTATTAAATCATTTTCCTTATCCGGATCAATCATAATTCCACATTCTCCAACAATTTCCGGAAGAGAAGAATTGTTAGCCACCACCACCGGAGTCTCGGCCATCATTGCCTCGAATACCGGTACGCCAAATCCTTCAAATATTGACGGGTAAACAAAAATATTAGCTAATTTATAGAGAATTTTCTTCTCTTGGGCGCTGATAAATTTTGTTAAAATAATACTATCCTGAAAAGGAGAAATATCTATTTGATTGAGAATTTTTTCGTACTTCCAGCCAAGCTGTCCCGCTAAAATAAGCTGATAATCATTGGAAATTAATTTTTTTTTCAGTAAATACTCAAAGGACTTCACCAAACGCGATAAATTTTTTCGTGGTTCTATTGTTCCCAAATACAAAATAATATTTTTCCCTAAATTATATTTCCGTTTAAACATTTCTATCTCCTTTTCTTTAAATTCTTTTTCTTTCAGGAAACCGGGTTGATATGGCGGGGTTATAACTTTTATTTTTTCCTTATTGATTTTATATAAATTTTCCAAATCCCACTTGCTGGAACGGGAAACCGTCCAGATTTCATCCGCCTCTTGACAAAGCTTTCGTGGATTAACTATAAAATGCCAGAAACGACGCCGAAAAGAAAAAGTCTCCGGCAGTCTTTCAAAAGAAAGATCGTGGATTGTCAAAATAAATTTCGCCTTATTACTAACCGCCAAAAACGAAATGTTCGGCGCGATAAACATATCAACCCCACCAATTAATTTGTCAATTTTTGGGTAGCGAAAAAACCATAGACAAAAATTTAACAATTTACTGGGAAAGAAAAATCTTTTGATGGAAATGTTTGGCTGTCTTTTCAACCAAGGCATTTTTTTCTCCCAATCAATCTTACCTTTAAATCCGTTTAAAAAAATAACATATTCATTTTTCGGGAATTTTCGACACATTTTCCTCAAAAGAGCAATGGCGTATTGATTAACCCCGGTATAATGTTTATCAAAGAAACTTCGTCCATCAAATCCAATAACTTTCCTATTTCTTTTTTTCATTGTTTTTGTCGCCCTCCCGCCAATAGATAAATAAAATTACCAATACAGCCACCAACAATCCGCCGCTGAAAGAAAAAATTCCCACCAATAAATACGGCTTCACTTTTACCCCCGTTTTTAAAGGACTGAAATTGGGAACAACAATCTTATCGTTTTCGGTGGCTACTTGTTTAATCCTTTCCTCCAAAGCAACTTTCAGTAAGTGATATATTTTTTTCTGATTTTTTTCCTGATGACTGAGAATTTCAATTTTTAAATATCCCGGCCCTAAAATTTCACCCTTTACTTTTTTTATCATCCAATCCGCTTCCGTAAAATTTATTTTTATTCTCTCCCTCTTTAACATTTCATCCAAAAAAGGCCTATCTTTTAACACTCCCAGTAAAATTTTTGACATTTTCTGGTTAGCTTCCAGTTGATAATAATAATCGTAATCTAACTTTTTTTGATTTTCATGGTTATTCTCACTTTTTTGTAGGCGAGACAATAAAACCGTAAATTCCCCTCGATAAATTTTCGGCTGAACAACTAAAAAAGAAATGGCCAAAATAAGTACCCCAAACCAAACCAACCAAAAAATGATTTGGCGTTTTTTGATGATTTCTAACAATTCTTTTAATTCCATAATTTTCAATTAACTTAGTCGGGATGCCGGGAATCGAACCCGAGCTACACGCACCCCATGCGTGCGTACTACCTTTATACTACACCCCGTCATTCATTGTTAATCATTCTCTAATCTTCACCTCGCCATTTATTCAAAGTATCCTTAACTTCTCTTTTTAATGTCTCCTCTGAAAGTTCATATATCCCAATACTGGTTTCTTTATTCTTATTATTACTGATTATACCTGGACAGGTAACAGTGAAGAAATACATACCACCAAGTCCCTTATTTTTGTACTCAATCCTCAACCCCGGATACTCTTCTCGTAAATCATTTGTCACGGTTGTCGCCATTTCTTCTGCATTTTCCCGCTCATCACCCTCCGGTCTATTGTTCTGTGAAATATTCTCGTTTATTCTATTCATTTTTATTTAATTAAATTATTTCTACCTACTTTTTGATGTCCAAATGTCTTCCCACCATTCGGAAACTCTCCCCCGCATAATAGCTCTCCCCAATTTTTTTCCTGATTCTGTTTGTAAATTTTTGTACTGAACATTTATTTGCTCTTTATTGCCTTTTCCTTCCAGCCAAATTTTCGCCTCTTTGACTCCTTGATGACTATATTCTTTTAGTAAAAGTATCTGGTCCAATAAATCAGCGTCCTTAGCCACTATCGCTTCCTTACTCTTTTTTTTTGAATATTTTTTCTTGATTCTCAGCAAATCAAGAAAAGGTAATTCCCCCAATTGTTCTTTGGAAATTTCTTTCTCAAATATTTTAACATATTTTTTGTGAACATAATTATGATCCCCACTTCTAATCTCATTAATATCATGCAAAAGGGCCATCATCACCGTTTGGTAAGGATCTGTTTCTTCCATTTTAGCCAGAAACCAAGCAATCATTGCCACTCGATAAGAATGGGTAGCAATATTATCAGACAAATCCTGTGATAATAACATTTGCTGGTGAATCCTGGGCAGTTTTTTCATTGTCCCAATTTCAAACAGGAAATTCACTATTTTTTTTATACTTCTTTTTTTATTCATCTTTCTGATTTTATTATACCGAATGGGGAGCACAAGTCATTTACCAAAAGCACTTCTATTATAACAAAAATTGGGAGAAATGGTAAGGTTGATTCTTGCACTTTACATTTTCAAACTAAACCCATTCGGCTAACTTGCCGATAGCTTTTTCGGTTTTCTCCCAACCCAAACAATCATCAGTAATAGACAAACCTTCATAATTACAACTTTCCCTGGTTATTGTTTTCGGATCTTGTTTTCCGGATTGCAAAAATGATTCCATCATAAACCCCTTAACCAAATCTTTTAATTCATTCTTATTGGAGATATTTTTTAAAACTTCCGCCATAATTTTTGGTTGTAAATCGCTTTTCTTACCGGAATTACCATGATTTAGATCTATGATTACTGTCGGATTCTTAACTTTATTTTGTTGAAATTTTTCCAAAACGGTTTTCAGACTGTCTAAATTATAGTTCGGTCCTTTCTTTCCTCCACGCAAAATCAGGTGAGCAAAATCATTTCCTGAAGAATTGACCTGCTGATTATCGTAAAGAAAACTATGCCTTGCCTGGCAAGCCAAAACGGAATTAATCGCTATTTCCAGATCACCGGAAGTGGGATTTTTTACCCCCACCGCCAATGGTAGATTGGAGGCATAAGTACGATGCTCATGATCCTCACTGCTCCTGGCGCCTAAAGCGACATAAGAATATAAATCATTGAGAAATTTTCCCGACTCAATAAACAAGGCCTCATCGGCAATGGGTAAACCAAGTTCAATTATTTTCAACATCATCTTTCTGGTTGTCACGACACCTTCATAAACATCCGCCTTTTTAAAAGGGTCCGGCTGAAATAAAATTCCACTCCACCCCAAAACAGTTCGCGGTTTTTGGGAATAAACTCTCATTATAATTTTGACTTTTTCCTCAACTTCTTCCGTTAATTTTTTTAATTTTTTTGCATAATCAAGAACCGCTTCCACCGGCCAAGCCGAACAGGGACCGACAATCATTATTTTTCTTTTATCCACTCCTTTTAAAATGTTTTGAATCTCTAAACGATGTTGAGAAATTTTTTCTTTTGCGTCTATTGGCAACTTCAATTCTTCAACTATTTTTTTCAAATCTCTTTTTACCATTCTTTTAATAAAATTATCCTTATTATTTATTTTTATCAATCTATTTTTTAAATAAAACTTTTATCGGAAAAATAACGGCTGAACGCCAAACTTTTTTCCAACGATATTTTGGCTCCAATACAAATCGCCAGAACCACTCCAACCCTAATTGACGAAAAAACTTTGGCGCTCGTTTAATTTTGCCGGTTAAAAAATCAAAACTCCCCCCCACTCCCATAGTCAGTTTCGCTTTATTTCTCAGTTGATGTAAAAGTATTTCTTGTTGCGGAAGGCCAAGGGAACAAAAAATGACACCTTGTTTAGTATTCGGTATTTTATATGAGGTACTTTTGATGGAAATATTTATTCCGCTGATTTTAAGTTTTGGGTAAAGTTTTTTGATGGCCATTGCTGTTTCTTGCCAAGTGCTTAAACCGTCCTTATTGGCAATTAAAAAAATTTTTTGTCCTTCTTTGTTGGCAATCTTTAAAATCTCTTTCATTAAGTCCGCTCCCGCCCAACGATATTTTAAATTTTGTCCATACCACCAACCGGCAAATTTCAAACCAATCCCATCAGCTATGCTTAAAGTTTTTTCAGAATTCAAAATATTTTTCAATTCTTCGTTTTCCTGCGCCTCTAAAATAAACTCCGGATTGATCGTGGCGATTTGACAATGACTATCTGATTTTAGGCAATTTTTAATTTTCTTAACTATTTCCTCTTTGGATAGATTATCAATTTTAACATTTAAAATTTGAAAACTCATTTAAAAATTTTAAGACATTATATGAACCGTTCTTTCGATTGCCTCTCTTAAAAATACACAGCCTTTAAAATGTAATTTTTACAGACTTTTAAAAAGATTTTATGATATTGGTAATTCTAATACACTGTGACAAAAAAGAAAAAAATTTAACCCAAATTTATTGACAAATTTATTTTAATTTGGATTTTGACGCTGAACCTTTAAACTCATTCAAAAATTTTTTCATCTCCGCCACGCTCTTATCATCCAAAATACTCAATTCTTTGATTTGTGAATTGTATTTTTTCAACCTTTCTTTTATTTCTTTCAATTCCTCCGGCTTAACCTCGTCAATTCTACTTAAAATAATCCATTCTTTCTTTTTTAAGAGTTGAGGATTAAATTTTTCCAATTCTTTTCTGATAATCAAATAATCATTAACTGGATCAATGCTGTCGGCAGCGATGAAATGAAACAACACCTTAGTTCGTTCTATGTGTTGCAAAAATTTATGCCCTAATCCTTTGCCGGCGGAAGCACCTTCTATCAAACCGGGAATATCAGCCAAAATCAATCCATAGTAAACACCCAAGTGTGGCTCCAAAGTGGTGAATTGATAATTAGCCACCTTGCTTTTAGCGCTGGTAAAAGTATTTAAAAAAGTTGACTTGCCAACATTTGGATAACCGATTAAACCGATGTCGGCAATCAATTTTAATTCCAGTCTAATCTCCGCCTCCTCACCCTCCATTCCTTTATTTGCCCTGGTAGGAGAAGTGTTTCTACTGGAACGATAATGATAATTTCCAAAGCCACCCTTACCTCCTCGAGCAACAATCACTTCCGATCCCGGTTTGGTGATTTCTTGTTTTGTTTTTTTGGTTAAATTATGAATCACCGTTCCGACAGGTACCAACAATACCACATCTTTACCATTTGCTCCCTCACGCATATTTTGTCCGCCATTTCCTCCCTTTCCGGCTGTGATATCTTTTTTGTGTCGAAATTGTCGTAGAGCGCCCAAATCACTCACACCCTTAACAATTATATTTCCACCCCTTCCACCATCACCGCCGGTGGGACCTTTTTCCAATACGACTTTAGAAAAAGCGGAAAGACCATCTCCACCTCGTCCGGCTTTTACTCTAATTGTTACATCATCTACTAACATAAGCTTTTACTCTACATTTTTCTATTAAGTCCCTTCTCTCTAACTAAAATCAAGCTGTGTTCAGCAAATTTATTTGAATTATTTAACTACTAAGATACTCTTCATTAACTATATCTCCCCAAACCACACTTCCCGCCGCCGCCAAGGGCACAGCCAAAATCAATCCCGCCACTCCCGCCAGTTTTCCACCGATTAGCAAAACAATAATAACAACTACCGGATTTAAACCAACCGCTTTCTTCATTAACAACGGAATAATGATGTTGTTTTCAATTTGTTGAATGACGATATAAGCAATCAAGACAAAGAAAGCTAACCAAGGTGAAATTGTCAAACTGATTAAAACCGCCGGAATAACACTAACCGTCGGACCGATATAAGGAACAACCTCTAACAAACCTCCCAACAAAGCCAAAGTTAGAGCCAATGGAACACCGAGCATTGAAAGAACAGCATACTCCAAAACAAAAATAATAATAGCCAAAACAAACTGCCCAATCATCCAACGGCCAACCTGCCTTTGAATTCTTTTTATTAAACCAATGGCATATTTTTCATATTTTTTTGGAACAATGGAGTTTAAAAATCCCCAAGCACCATCCTTCTTAATAACCATATAAAAAGACAAAACTATCACAATCATTCCTTGCCAAAGACCATTAAAGATTTCCAGAGTATTGGAAAAAATGTTCGCTCCCAAACGAGCAACTTCTGTGGAAGTGGAATTTTTTAAGGTATCCAACTTGCCCACCAACTGCCAATCACTAAAAACTTCCATATAATTGGCTAACAAATTGCCCAAATTTCCCAAATAATTCCCCAAAACAATTCCCAACTCTTTAATTTCCGTACTCAAAACCGGCACACTGATTTTGATAAACCAAAAAAAACCAGTCAAAAAAATTAAATAAATTAAGGGGGTGGTAATAAAACGAGGAATTTTCCAACGTCCATTTTCCAGACCATCCACCAAAGGTTGAATGGCACTGGCTACAATAATCGCCACTAACAAAAGCAATAACACATCTCTAATCACAAAAAGAAACCAAACACTGAGAGCGATTAAAACCGTGTACCAAATTGTTTTTAAAGAAATTTCAATGGATTGAGTTTGCATAAAATTAAATTTACCGCTACCACTTCTTTCATTTTTATACTACCCCGTTTTAATAATAATATCAAGAAGACCGCAATATTAACAATTCTATTTGTATTCATTTTTTATATCATCTCGATTGATTACTTCCCCCATATGCCAATATCTTTTCTCACCAATATTCAAATATTTAAATTCTGTATTATAAAATTTTTTAACATACCCCTGCCTTTCAATTATTTTCGCAAACTTATCAAAAAAGATTTTATCATTATCTGACAAATTATCACGAACAATGTATTCGTGCGGAGCCGTCTTGGCATAAGTTTTCGCAAAAATCCATTCTACTCCGGCAATAAATTTTTTAATTTGCTCCAAATCCATTTCCCTACAAACTTTTATAATACCTTTCTATCTTTTTAGCCATTAACAACCTTCTTTCTTCCAAGAATTTTTCATATTCATCAACTTCCATCTCAAATACACCTTCCGGAATTGCATTCTCTTTTAAATTATCCAGTAATTTATTTTTATCTGCGATTAAACCGTAAGGTGTATTGCCTTTCCCCACTTGCTCCAAAACTTCTCCAAAATATTCTTTTGGGGACTTTGCTCCAATTTTTACATTTACTTCCTGTTGAATGTAAGCAAAATTTGCAATTTGATTATAATCCCCCCTACCTAATCCCGCTTTTTGCAAATAAACTTTTGGAAAAATGTGGTGCAGATCTCCCTTGATCTCAATTAATTTTTGAATGGTAACAGATTCGGAAAAAAGCGCCTTGTCATGGAAATAAACCTGAGCGGTAAAAAATAATTTTAAAAACGGATTGGATGTTGTAGCTTTTCTTAAGTCTTGAACGAGACCTACCTTCCAATAGTTGTCAGCCAAATTAGCTTCTTCAATTTCTTCAATAACTTTGGCAATTCCCTTTTTACTTATATCTCTTATATCTTTATCCATCATTGATTCCGGTGAACCGGAATATCTCTCTGTTAAAATTGAAAGAATAAGCCATTTTCTGGTATATTTTTCTATTAAATTATTTTCCAGTCCATCTTTTCTTAACTTCAAATAAACAATATAAGCGAAATTTAAAACATTTTGAGAATTTATAAGCTTTGAATTTATAATTCCCGCAGACTGGACAATTATTAAAAATTTTTTAAAATGATTTTCATTTACAAAATCAAGAATACCTCTTCTTAAAGTTAAAAAGGACTGCTCCTGTATTTCTTCATCAAATTCTCTGGTGTCAAAATTTTGCCCCGAAAGTAATTTAACTAAATCACTAATTTTTCCTCTTTCAAATTCTTTTACAAAACTCACTCTTAAAATATCTTTGTAATCCGGATCATATAAATCATCATTTTCATCTTTGAGCCATTGAATTTTTGGTAGATATTCCGCTTGATTAAATTCATGATCATTCTTTTTAATTTCTTCAAAGAAATGTGGTTCTTTTGCCAAATGCGCAAAATAGTCAATACATTTTCTTAAATTTACCCCAAATAATTTATCAAAATCAGGTTCATAAGAAGCAATCTTACTCATAGCAAAATCAGCTTGCTCAAGAGGAATGCCGGCTGAATTTATTCTAACAAAAATCTCCGTCACATCTTCAATGTCCAGACCTGCATCAAGCTCAACAACGCCAACATCCTTGGTTTTAATTGCCGATAATTTTTCCAATCTTTTTTCCACTAGATTTCTTTCCTCTTCTGTTAAATTTTGATTTTTTTCAAAATATTCTCTCAAAAAAGCCATTTGACTATTTGTTGTCAAAAATTTAGATATATCCGAAATCCATTCTGAACTCTTTTTGATAGCCGGAGTCAAAGTTTCAAATTTCTCCTCCAAAGGGTGAAAAGCAATGTAAATCCTTTTTTTCTTATAATTTTCATCAATAATTTCTTGCCCCAAAACCGCCGCCATTAAAGCAGTTATCCTCTGTTGACCATCAATTAAAACCTGTTTTCCTCCACTTAGCTCTCCGCTTTTCAATCTAATTTGTGGATTTTTCCAAGTAATAATATACCCGACCGGAAAACCTTGATACAAAGAATCCATCAAATCACGAACTTTTACACTTTTCCAAACGAAGGGTCTTTGAATTTCCGGAATCACAATTTCTCCACTTTTAATATAATGAAGTAACATATCAATACTTCTTTGATTTACCGAATACTTTTGCATTAAATTAAAATTAAAATTTATTATTCAGATTGTAAGTATGCTTGACTTATTAAATCCACAACATAATCCAATTCATCAAAATCTTCTAAAAAGACCTCCGAAAAAACACCTCTCCGTTGCAATCCTTTCGGCAAATTATACAACTTTTTTTGCGGATCATTAAAAAGCTCTTTTTTTGATTTAAAGGAAATACAAATCCCCTGGGTTTGTACATATATTTGCATAAACATTTGAGATGTTCGGTAGCCAATGTATATTTTTCGTGGCACTTCTTCTATTGTATGTTCTGCCTCCAAATCAAAAATTTTCTCCTTAAGAGCGTAAAATAAATCTTTGATTTTTTTACTCTTATTTTCTAAATGTTTGTCAATTGTGTACTCCCGGTAATTAACTTTTGTAAGCTGTTTTTTAGAATTCTTGTTTTGTTTGGCTCGAGAACTAGCAATTAATTTTAATTTAAAAATATCATTCTCGTATCTAGAATATCCCCAAAGTTCAATATTCTCCGCCATTCTATTTATAGCATATTTATCATATTTATTAAAAGTTTGTGCAATCAACAAAACTCGTGGCGAGCTAAAATCAACATCTATCGTTTTACCGAATTTCTTATTTACCAGTAATTGAAAATCACCGGGGTGATCAACCAACCAGTCAAGATAAAATAATCCTTGATTAATAATATTAGATTTCTCTCCCCATTTATATTCAATAATTACCGGTGAATTATTTTCATCCAATCCAAGGGAATCAATCCTCCCGCCATGCTGGCTGGATATTGTAAATTCAGATGATAAAAAACGAATTCCAAAAAACTCTTCCATGTTTCTTTCTATAAAATTCTGGAGTTCTTTTTCATTTCGGAAATTTTGCTTTGCCAAAGGTCTGGCTGAATTCTTTTTGACAACAAATATACTCATATAATATATTTTAACAATTGACTACAAACCTAACTCCACTGAAACTCATGCAAGCACCCAACTTTAATCCCAAAAATTAATAATTTTCAAACTTCCAAAATCTTTCTCAAATCATCTTCTTTTCCCTCCTGCGGTCCGATAACCGCCAGATTTAGTTTTGAATTTTTAAAGATTTGTTGAGCCAGTTTTTGAATGTCCGTGGCGGTGATTTTTTGATATTGTTTCAAAATATAATCCAAGGATTTAATTTCTTTATGAAATAGTTCTTGATTCCCCAGAAAACCGGCCTTTGCTTGAATTGTTTCCAGTCCCATCACCACTCCTCCCTCAATTTTATCTTTCGCCTTTTGCAATTCTTTGGCGCTAACTTTTTCTCGTTTTATTTTTCTAATCTCTTCTATAATTAATTCCACTGCTTTCCCTAAGTTCTCATGAGCCACTCCCGCTTGCGCCACAAAAACACCGGTGTCTAAACTAAGCTCACTAGCCGTTTGAATGTAATATGCCAGTCCCTCTTTTTCTCTAATCCGCAAAAACATTCTGGAACTCATTCCTCCTCCTAGAATAGTGGAGAGCAAACTGGCGACATATTTTTTCGGATTAAACATATCAAAAGAACGAAAACCGAGAATGAAATGGGTTTGATCAGTCTTCTTTTGTTCAATTTTAATCTGTGGCCTCCTTTGTTTTTCTATCGTTTTTTGTCGTCGCACACAAACAGTTTTTTTCTCTGTTTTTCCAAAAAGTTTTTCAATTTTCTTTTTCATAGATTCTACGGCAAAATTACCAACAACGGTAACAACTGTTCGCTTTGGCAAATATTTTTTTTGACGATATTCCTCTAAATCCTTGGCTTGCATTTTTTTTATGTTTTCCGGTAAACCGGCAATACTCCATCCGGCCGGTTGATCTCCATAGAGCAATTCTTCAAAAACATCCTCAACTTTTCTCATCGGCAAATCTTCATACATAGCAATTTCTTGCAAAATAACTCCCCTTTCCTTTTCTAAATCCTTTTGCTTAATCAAAGGATTAAGATAAATATCCGCTACCATATCCAAAGCCAAGAGACTATGCTTGGCGGGCATTTTTATCCAATAACCGGTTTCCTCCTTGCCGGTGAAGGCGTTCATTTGTCCGCCAACATTATCTACCTCTTCAGCAATAATTTTAGTAGAAGGTCTTTTTTTCGTTCCCTTAAAAACCATATGCTCTAAAAAATGAGAAATTCCATTCAGTTTTTTTGTTTCGTATTTAGAGCCGGTTTCCACCAGTACTTGAGCAATAGTGGAAACGGCCTTATTATCCGGCGCCAAAATAACTCGCACCCCATTGGCCAGTTTATATTTTTCAAATTTTAAAATATCTTTTTCTTTCATATGCTTATCAATTTTATTGTTTAAAACTTTTTTTAAACGACCGCCAAACATCTTCTCCGCTCAGCCATTGCAATTCTACCCCACCTTTTTCAATTTGTCTAACCAATTTTTTCTTAATAAATCTTATCAATTTAACAACCCAATCTTCCGTGACTGCTGATGACAAATAGCTACCGCCAAAGCATCGGCGGCGTCGTCCGGTTGAGGAACTTCTTTTAACTTTAAAATATTTTGCACCATAATTTGCATTTGTTTTTTGTCTGCTCGCCCATAACCGGTTAGCGCTTGCTTTACTTGCAGGGGCGTATATTCCGCTACCGGGATTTTTTGTTGAGCGGTGACAAACATTAAGACACCACGAGATTGGGCAACTTTAATGGCTGTTTTTAAATTTTTGAAGAAAAACAATTCTTCAATGGCCATCTCATCCGGCTGATATTCTTTAATAATTTCTTTTAAATCCCTAGCTGTTTCTTTCAATCTTTCCACATCGGTTTTATTTTTACTGGTCTCAATAGAACCATAAGCAATCATTTCCAATTCCTTTTTTCCATCTTTAACAATACCCCAACCGGTAATCGCCGTCCCCGGATCAATTCCTAAAATTATTGTTTCTCTTTTTTTGCTCATCTTTTTAATAATTTTTTCAGTCTATACAACCATTCAATTGAATAGTTGTATAAATTATTAAGTTAGATTTATTATAATTTTAATTGTTTATAAATTTCCGCGATTAAATAAAAAGAACCTGTCACTACCAAAATATTTTCATTTCTTTCATTGCAAGACTTCTCAAAAGCGACCTTACAATCGGGAATAATTTTGTACTTCTTGTGTCCAATATCTTTCAATATTTCCACAATCTCATCAGTTGAAACGGATGCCACACCTAAGTCACTATATTTTTTTGAAAAATCGGTTACTATAATATTTTCCGCTTCTTCCACTATCAATTCCAGCATCCCAGAAAAATCTTTTTTTCTTTTAAATGCTATTAAAAAACTAAACTTTTTTTGCGGATAATTCTTTTTCAGAGCACTCAAAAAAGCGGTCATTTTTTGAATATTATGGGCTCCATCAAAAATAACTTTTTTATTTCCAATTACTCTTTCATCAAATCTTCCCAAGCTTTTTCTATTAATTCAGCAATAATATTTGAACATTTTTGATACAACTCTTCATACTCGGGTGCAATCTCCAAATGATAGACCCCTTTTTCTATACGACCATAATGATCATAATACATATTGAATTGCGGATATGTTATCCAATGCATGATAAATTCTCCATAATTCCTTTTTGCTCCCGCTATACTATCTATTAAAATATCTTCCCCTGAAACACTTAAATAATTCTCCAAACCGCCAGCTAATCTATCAGCGGTTTCCTGACTACAAATCACCTCATCCAAAACCATAATCTTGTTCTTGCCCGGTTGATATAAATCAAATATATAATTAGTTAATTTACTTGATATTTGTCGCTCCTTATCAGGTTGAGAAATTTTTCTACAACTAGCCGTACAAAAATATTTACCATTAAAACTGGTGACAGCTACATCATAGTCCTTCAAAATCCTTTGAAGACCTTCCTGAAAAATACAGGCAGATCTTTCACACAAAATAACCACTTTAACATTCTTTTTTAGAATTTGTTCCATAATTTGTGGAATTCTTTCTTGTAAAATATCCCTTAAAACAAATAATGAGGGATTTTTATATTCAGGAATTTTTTTATTTGTTATTTTATCCGGCGAACACCTGAAACTCCTAAGAAAGTTTGGGTCTAATACTCTATGATTATATCCAGCAATACTCATTTGAAATTTTTTTAGTTATTATCACCATTGCTATTAATTATTGCTTCAACCCAACGCCGTCCAAACTTCCGCCACATCATCATTTTCTTCCAACAATTCAACCAATTTTTCCAAATCAACCAAATCATCTTCCGTGGGAGAAATTTTATCTTTGGCGTCAAAAATAATTTTCGCCTCTTCAATTTTCAAGCCGTTTTTTTCCAAAGCATCTTGTACTTGTTTTAATTCGGTTGCTTTTGTGTAAACAACAACACCATCTGCTTCAATTTCGTAATCCTCCGCACCGCTGTCAATGATTTGCATTTCTAACTCCTCTTCATTTTCCTTAGTCACCCCCGATAATAAAATCAATCCCTTTTTTTCAAACTGCCAAGACACACCTCCTCCTTCCACAAACTTACCTTTATTCTTTTTTAAAATTGTTTTTACATCAGTCAAAGTTCTGTTTTTGTTGTCGGTAATACAATCAATTAGCATCGCCACTTGTCCCGGTCCGTAGGCCTCATAAGTTACCTCAAACAATTCTGCTCCATCTTTAGACTCTCCCGTTCCTCTTTTAATAGCCCGCTCAATATTATCCTTGGGCATATTTACCGCGCGAGCATTATCAATTGCCATTCGTAAAGCAAAATTCATTTCCGGATCACCGCCGTTACGAGCGGCGACTTCAATTAATTTGGCATGCTTGGTAAATACATTTGCTCGTTTGGCATCATTAATCGCTTTTTTGTGTTTGATGGTTGACCACTTTGAATGTCCTGACATATAGTTAAAAATTACAAATTAAAAAAATGATTTATTTATTTTGTTTCACATTCCTCCAGTGCTTTCCGGGCATAAAACTGAACATTTTCCGACACACCAAATTTGTTTTCTAATAATTCCTCTTTACTAAACCAACGACAATCCTCTGATACTTCTTTTTTTGACAAAACCAATTTATCCGTCTTGCTTTTAGCAAGATAAACCAAAACAATATGCCTATGTTCCGAATTGATGTTATGTATATACATAAATTTTGGCGGAACCAAAGGTGTATAATCCGCTGATAATTTCGGCAGTTCGTTTTTCCCAATTATTTCAATTTTCAGACCAACTTCTTCTTTGACTTCCCTAATTACTGCTTCATTTGGATCTTCATCCAGTTCAATGTGTCCACCCACACTAAGCCAAAGTTTGTATTTGTCATGTTTACGAAGAAGAACTTTGTTTTTATAAACAATATATGCCTCTACACAAAAATCCACCTCTTTATGAATATGTGCCATAAATTTATTTTTAAATCAAATTATTCTTCCAAAACTTTTACCAATCTCCTCATTACTACAAAAACATACGCCCAAAGAACCGGCAACCAAATCGGCATCAAACCAAACAAACTGTTCCTTTTAAAAACCTCCACTCCGGTAGAAATAAACAACGCCTCCGAAGCGGTCATGATTACAAGAGCAAACACAAAAAATAGCCAATCAAGTTTAATATACTTAACATAAAACATAATGGCAATAATAATTAAATATACCGCTAATAAAGCATAGTCATTTTTTATAAAAGGAATTAATAGAATCATACCGATAATGGGCAATAATTCTACAATGATTATTTTTGTTTTGGTAATAATAGGCATGGTATTTATAAATTTATCGTTTTAAAAATTTAAAATCTACTCTCAGCATTTCCTAATACCTCAGTCTCGTCCACCTTAGTCCCATTTTCCATTTTACCAATATCATCTGGTTGCACTTCTTTAACTTTCTCCTCTTTTGTCAACTCTCCCCTCTTTTCATCAAAATACCATTTATAAATCTCCTTTGTCAATGGCACCGCCCAACTATGACCTTCTCCACCCCCCATCACCAAAACTACCATTGCCAACTCGGGATTTTCGTAGGGAGCATAAGAAATATACCAAGAATGTGTTTTCCCCTCCGTTCCAAATTGGGCGGTTCCGGTCTTACCGGCCGTTGTCACTTTTAAATCATTCAATAATCGTCCGGAGCCGTCGGTAACGGTTTGACGCATTCCTTCTTGAACGATTTGAATATTTCTCTCTTTAATAAAGTTTTTATTTAAAACTTTTTTCTTTATGGTTTTTTTAATTTTACCATCAGCTCCCTTTATTTGCCGAACAATGTGTGGCTCATAAACTATTCCCCCATTGGCGATTGTTGCTGTTAAATTAGCCATCTGTAAAGGAGTAACCAATAAATATCCTTGTCCGATGGAAAGATGATAGGTATCCCCCACATACCATTTCTCTCCCAATTTTTTAAACTTCCAAATATTGTCCGGTAAAATACCTTTTTTTTCTCCCGGAATATCAATTCCCAATCGATCGCCTAAGCCAAAAAATTCGGCATATTTTTTTATCTTATTGACACCCAAACCCTTAATACTTTCCCAACCTCCACCAACGGAGTAGAAAAAAACATCGCAACTTTCCGCAATAGCTTTTTTGACGTCAGTTATTCCATGTGTTTTCCAATCCGGAAATTGCCATTGTCCTATACTGATACCTCCCGGACAATTAATGTGAGTATGTTCGTTGATTACATTTTCCTCCAAACCCGCCAAAGCAACCAATGGTTTAAATGTCGACCCCGGAGGATAGAGCCCGCTAATTGTTTTGTTCAACAAAGGTTGCGCCTTATCGGATAACAATTCTCGGTACTTCTGATCTTTTATTCCCTTAACAAATAAATTATTATCATATCCCGGATAACTAACCATCGCTCTCACCCCTCCATCTCGCGGATTAATCGCCACTACCGCAATACCGGTGGCATCCTTATTTTCCAACATTATTTTTTCCGCTTCCGAATATATTTTTTCTTGCAACTTAATATCAATATTGAGAATCAATTCGTCCCCAAGAACAGGATTAATCTTCCCGAGATGTTGAATAATCTTGCCTTGCGCATCAACTTCATAACGATCCTCCCCATGTTTTCCTCGCAGATATTTTTCATAAAATTTTTCCAGACCACTTTTACCGATGTGATCTATTAACAAATAATCGGGATGTTTCTTAAGATCATTCTGAGAAACTTTACCATCGTAACCAATTAAATTGGCAATGATTTTCCCTTTGGGATATTGGCGATAGGCCTGACTATTCACCACTATACCAAAAGCGCTGTTTAAAATTTCTATCAATTTCAACGCTTCTTCGTTTTTCAACTTGGCAATCAATAAGTGCGCTCTTTGATCGTCGGGATCATAAGCTTCAATTTTTTTCTCTAAATCATTTAAGGACTTGCCGGTTACACCGGAAATTTGCAATAAAATTTCACGGCGCTTTTCCGGCGATTTCGGTAAATAGGCCGGAACAAAAGTTAATTCAAATCCCGGCGCATTACTGGCAATAATCGTTCCTTCAGTGTCTTTAATTATTCCCCTTTGAGCCTTGATAACTATATGTCTTATCCTATTTTGCTCAGCTCTTTCCTGATAATATGACCCTTTTATCACCTGCAAATAAAATGTTCGCCCGAAAAAGAAGAGGAGCACAATAAAAATTAACGACCACCATATTTTGTACTGCCAGGATTCCTCATTTTTCTCCAAAACCTCTTCCGTTTTGCGACTAAAAAAAATTTCATCCAAAGGATTCTCCACCTCTTGATAGTTTCTTTTTTTGATTTTTCCAAATTCACTCATCGGATTAAATTTTTAAAACATAGCCCCTGGTTTTTCCCAAATAATAATACAAAAGATTATAAAAAATCACCACCAGAACAATTTTTAAAAATATAGACTCCATAGTAAACGATCGTAAAGAAACGATTACCTTAAAAAAGTCGCCACGAAAAATAATCGCTTGCTTAACAAAAATAACAACCATTTGCACCGACAAAACAAGGAATAGCAACAGGTTTCTTTGAAAGAAGTTCAACTTTGTTTCCAAAAAAAATGTTTTTACCAAATCCACCCCCCAACCGATAAGTAACCAAATCGCAAAATAAAAACTTAAATTGAAGGGATGTATGGTTTGCCAAAAAATACTGAACAGAAGAATCCAAAAAATATTTTTCGATAAAGACCGAGAACACAACAAAGCAATCATTAAGGACAACAGAAACAACCCCTCCCCAAATATTCTTTCACTGAGGATGCCCATAAAAGAAAAATCCAGAAAAAAGAAAAATAAAAATAACCCTAAAATGGTTTTATTCATCGTTTTAAAACCCAAACTAAATGTAAATTATCAAAATCAACCGGCAAAGAAATACTGACTTCCTGGAATAATTTATCCGGTGTGCGTGATATTTCTTGAAGATAACCGATCAAAACACCTTCGGGAAAATTATTGCTTAACTCTGATGTAACCACCTTTTCGCCAACCTTTAATTCAACATCTTGAGGTATCATTTTCATTATGACAGCCGTCCCGAAACGACCTTCAACTATTCCCCTGGTATCACATTCCGTAATCTTGGCATTGACCTTAAAAGACCGGTCAACCAAAAGCCTAACCTTGCTCATCGCTCGTCCAACATCAATCACCCTACCGATTAAAATTCTTTTCTTTGCCAAGACAGCCATCCCTTCTTTTATTCCGTCTTTTTCGCCTTTATTGATATGAATGATCCGCTGATAATCTCCACTACTCCGTCCTATTATCAACGCCGCTTCCAAATTATATCCCTCACGGGAGGGCAATTTTAATTCTTTTCGGAATATTTCATTTTCTTTTTCAACATCAGATAATCTGGCCAATTCTCCTTGTAGGTATAAATTCTCTTCCACCAATTTTTGATTTTCTTCCTTTAAATTTCCAATCTCTCCCAAAAAAGAAAATTTTTTTCTGATTCCGTAAGCCGTACCGGAAAAAAATGTCGCCACCGGTTTCAAAACTATCACCGATGCCTCTTTAAAAAAATTATCAAAAAATGAAAAAAAATTATTCAATAAAAGAATCAATAAAATAACCCCTCCCCAAATCAAATTTTTATGTTTTTTCATAATTTTATTTTCTATTTTAGATAAAGCTTAACTCTTGACGCTCACAATTCACACCCGCCCCACAATCCAACTTTCCTTTTCCGAGCTTTTTCTTCAGCTTCTTTTAATAATTCATAGTATTTTGTATCCGGTTTGTATTTTTTCACTCTGGCCAACCCGGCTTCCACCAATTTCAAATTCACAAAATCGTCACCCTGATAAACATATCTCAATAATCTTTGATAACGATCTCGATTACTTTGATCAACTTCCAATTTAATTTCTTTTCCTTCCACCAGCCGACGATTAAAATCAGTAGCTTGTCTGTACCAGCAATCACCCCTTTCCGGACTATCAATGCCAATATAGCGAATTTTCTCCCCATTTTCCAAAATAACCGTATCTCCATCAATGACATACCTGACACGCCCCCTTTTTAAATCTCTATTTTTTTCTTCTAAATTCAAATCACCTTTAATTTTGTCATTTTTTTTCACAGAATCGGGAAAAATTATCTTGCGAGCAATTTTTTCCGGTTGAATATTTAAATCAAACTCCCGGTTCAAGCGAGCTACAGTATCGCCGAAAAAATAACCGACCAACAACAAAATGACTGCTAACAATAAATCTTTGGAGCTTTTTGTTTTCATTTGTTTTTCTTTTAAAATATGCTATACTTTCAGTATCTCAAAAGAATTAAGTTAAGTCAATGTTATCGGAATTATTTCGTTTTTATTTTGCTCTAATTTTGGCTTTTTTTATTCCCGGTTATACTCTTTTGAAATTCTTGACTGCCAAAAGCCGGTTTTCTCTATCAAATTTAGAAAAAATTTCTCTTTCTTTCCTTCTTGGTCTGGTTAGTATTGATTTTTTAGCGTTAAGCTTGGACTATTTACATATTCCACTGAAACTCAGCTCCCTTTTGCCGGCAATTCTGTTTTTTTCTCTCTTCTTTTTTCTCTTATCCTTAAAAAACGATAAAAGAAACAACGCCGGCCACTCTCCTAAAAATATTTTGGTCGGAAAACAGGTTTCTTTGTTTTTGCTCTTGTTATTTTTTTCAATTTTTTTACGGGGAATCTATATCGCTGATGGTATCATTCCCAAAACCACCGATTTAGGTCATCATATTTATTGGGCAAAAACCATTTCTTTAACCGGAAAACTACCGGTTTATGAGGCAAAGTTTATCATCGGAGAACACATTCCCTTTGCAATTGTCAATATTCTCAGCGGTTTACCTTATGTAAGCGCTTTTCCGGTAACTCTTTTATTACTTTTCAATGTTTTTACTTTGCTCGGTTTTTTTATTTTCCTTTTTTACTTGGCCGAAAATATTCTTCCTTTTTTGAATAAATTTTCCAATAATTTTTTTCAATCCATTAGTGCCGGCACAATCGCTCTTTGGGGTTTATTTGTTGTCGGCGTGCTCTATCCTATCACCGCACCGCAGGCGAAGTTTGTTTCCGGCGGAGTGATTGGTAATGTTATCGGAAACTTACTTATCATTTTTTCCTTCTATTCTTTTTGGCAAATTTTTTATCGCAAGAGTGTGGGGTTTGTTTTTATCTTCTTAATGACTTTAACGACACTGGCTTACACCCACCATCTTTCAACGCTGGTTTTTGGCATTTCCTTTTTAGCCATCTTTTTCTTTTTTGCTTTCCTGACTTTATCTTTCTTGCGGTTTAATATAAAAACATTTTTTCACAGTGTGCAAACTTATGGAAAATTATTTCTCTCCTGGAAAGTAATTCTTTTCATTATTTTTTTGATGCTCTTTATCTGGCAAGTTCAACACTTATCCTACCTTAACAAAGAAGCCGTTTCCACCGCTATCGGCACTCCGGAAAAAGCAACTCGCATCGGTATTTCTTTACCGGGCATTATCAATCGATTGGGTGCCTGGCGGGTATTCTTTGCCGGTATTTTCTTCGTTATATTCCTTTTTCCCTTTAGTAATTTTCTTAGAAAAAAAATCAGATTTTCCGACAACTTCTCTTCCAAAAAACATCTACACCAAACTGTTTTATTGGCTTTAACCGTTAGTTTTATTTTTGCGTGGACCATCATCATTTTTCTTTTATCTCACAAACCGGCATTATTTAAGATTGACATTCCGTCGGGACGGATAATTACTTACTTAACTTATCCGGTCGCTCTTTCAGCCGGTTTCGGAGTGGCTTTATTTTTCTTCGCCATTCGTCGCACACTACCGCGAAATTTGACCCTTTTTCTCTTTCTTTACTTTTTATTTATCGGAATACTTTCCGGTTTTGTTCAAGAAATCCACGAAAACTTGCGTTCAAAAAAAGAAAAACCGTCACAGGTTATGGAAACTTATGTGGCGGCAAAATATTTGGCGGAACACACTTCGACTGACGAAATGGTTTTGAAAGATCATAAATACTTGCCCGGTGATACTTGGATAAAATTATTCTTTATGCGTGGATTCAAATACCCTCTTTCCCGCACATATGATCATCGCTACGAGGATAAATACAATCCACACGAAACTTGCACTCGTGATATGATTGCCATACCCGATTCAAAAGTTGGACAGGATTGCTTAACCAAAACAAATGTTCATTATATATTTTTACGAAAAGGTTACGACGACAAAATCTTTCTCCTTTCTCCCAACTGGACTGAAATTTACACCTCCGCCCATGTAAGAATTTTTAAAAAGAAATAACAATGTTTAAAAATTTCAACTACAAATCAGATACTGATAAAATTTTGTTTCTTGGTTTTTTGTTGGTGCTTCTTATTACCGTTAGCACCCTTTTTCTCTATGGGGAAAACAGGATATCAAAAGCCGGCGATATCAAATCCACCTTTATCGCTTGGGAAAAATTACAGTTACCGCCGTTAAACGACCTGCAACCGACAGATGTAGCTTTTCATATCTCCAATCAAGAAACAACAGCCAACAACTATAAATTAATTTTTTATCTTAACAAAAAAACCATTCAAGAAGAAACGGTTACCATTCCAGCCAATCAAAAAAAGATTATTCTACCACCAAAGAAAGTGATTGAAAATATTGAAGAAATTAAAAGCACAACAAACAAGGAGATACTTTACGAGATAAAAATCTCCCGACAAAACAAAGGAAAAAAAGAGGAAGAGATTATCGGTCACTGGCTGAAACCCTTATAACTAAAATAAAAATATGAGCAACAAAACAAATCAAATAAAATCACAGGAAAACATTTTGAATATTTCCAAAGAAAATTTATTGGAAATTGCCGGAGAAACAGACAAGGATCAGACGGTTGAACGAAGAATACTTTATGTTACCAGACCAATCGCTCCCCCTTGGGATGAAGCCAGCAAAAACTTTGCTTACCACTTGGCGAAGAATGTTGCTAAAATAAATCCTCGTTTGGAAATTCACCTTCTAACCAAAGGACTGTTACCCGATTTACCAAGAAATATAATTCAACATTCAATTTACACTTCTTCCGAAAAAGATTTTTCTTTCTCTCAGAAAATTCGATCATTGTGGTGGCAATGGCGACTAAAAAACAAGTTTGACCTTGTTCATTATTTCTTTACCCCCAGCAAACTGAACACTTTAATACTAAAAGCATTCCTTTACCCCAAAAGAAGTCATACTATTCAAACCATTGCCAGTCTACGGGAAGATATTAATAACGACCTGGAGATCAAAGAAAATGTTTTTGCCGATATACCCATCACCTATTCTCGTTACAGCCGGGACAAACTAAAACAATTGGGCTTTCAAAATGCTCAACATATTTATCCCGGCATAGACTTGAGCCTCTATTCTCCCAGAGATAAAAACGAAGAATTATTAACTGAATTTAATTTTTCCCAAAAAGACTTCGTTATTTCTTTCACCGGCGAATATACTCGTTTAGGTGGTATGGATAATGTAGTGGAAGCTATGAGAGAATTAACAAAAAAAATACCGGAGATAAAATTATTGTTGATTGTTAGAATAAAAAATCAACGAGACGAAGCAAATAAAAAACTGGTGATCAAGAAACTAAAAAAATACAATATCTTAAACAGAGTTGCTTTTGCCGATAATTTGGATTTTACCAAATGGACAGTGAGTGATTTATACAACCTCTCAGATATTATCCTCTTTACTGTTCACAATATGAATGGCAAATTTGATGTTCCTTTGGTAATTCCCGAGGCAATGGCTTGCAAAAAACCGGTTATTCTTTCCGATTTGCCAATTTTAAGGGAATTTACCGATAACGACCACGCTATTTTGGTGAAAAGAAACGATAGCTCCGAAATAGTAAGATCGGTTTTTGAATTGTACACCGACTCCCGGAAAAGAGATTTCTTAGCTGAAAGAGGTCTGAAATATGTCCGAAAAAATTTTGACATTGAATATATTGCCGAGCGATACAACCAAATCTATCAAGAAATTTAACTTTTCTTTACAAACTCCAAATCCCTTTCAATTTAAAGGACAATCTATTTCTTGAAGCGGAAAATAAGAATTGTCAACGTTTTTCTTTTTTAATAGCTTTCTAAAGCGTTATTATAGAAGGCGGTTGCAAACCAAGCCCAGTTATTAAGGTAGTAGTCTTGTGAATTTTGCCAATACCCTTTTCCCTGTTGATAAAATTTTTCTATATTTTTCTCGTAAAAATCTTTCGCCATTTCCGGGTTGGTCATTAATAAAACAGAAAGATAACCGGTGTCAATCGTCAAACTACTTTCCCTTCTGATCACTTCACCATTCGGCGAAACAATCATCGGAATTTTTCCGTTTTTTTGGTAAGTTGCTTCTATGAATTTCCCGGCGTTTTTTAGGTATTTATCGGCCTTCTCCTCTTCAAACCAATATTTATCCAGAGCAACACGCCAAAAAACACGAAAAGCATCGAAGCCAAAATAATCCGCTTCGGCGTACATTTTTTTGGCGCTAACCAAGGATTGATCCTCAGTTTTTAAAAGTACCCAATTCTTAGGGAACTTAATCACGTTATCTTCCAGAGAATTTATTTTATTCAAAAGCCAATAAGTATCTTCCGCCAGCTGATACCAATTGTGCGATAAATCAACGGTGGCAAAAATTCTATACCAAGCCGGAGAATAATAAGAAGGATTTATCAAAAAACCATCCGGCTGTTTGGCAACATCATAATTCATCGGCAAAAAATAATAATGATCTCCGATTTTTACCACGCATTTCTCCCAAAGACTGTTTAAAATATCTTGCGCTGATTTTAAATATTCATCTTTCCCCCAGCGACGAGCGGCTAAAATAAGAGCCAAAGCAATATCTTCATCAGCGTCGGTGGCATTATTAAAGTCTACAAGTTTTTCGCCTTGCCATTTCCAAGAAAACAGCTTGTCATCATTCCTGTATTGAAAATGATCTTGTGTCCACTGCCAAACACCCTGGAAAGTAGACGGGTCATTCATCCATAAAGCCCTAAGCATGGCGTAAGATTGCCCTTCGGAAGTCGTTATATTTTTCGTCGGATCAATAACCTGCCCATAATTATGGACAAAGTTTTTCTTGTAGAAATCCCAACTTTCTTTTAAAATGGAATCCTTTGTGTTTTCTTTTACTTTTCTCTCTTTCGCTTTTACTTTTTTCAGACGACGCTTGGTTTGATAAATTTCCATTTGGTAGCCCCATTGGGTATCATCGCTACACCAGAATTCAATCAATTCGCTATGTGCAAGAGCTTGAGCGGTAAAAGGAAGTTGTCCTGCCGACAACAACTGCTTCATTATATTTCCGGAAATAATATAATCCACTTGCCACCAATCATCACCAAATATTTTTTTTCGTAAATCAGGATCTTTTTCCACTTTCCAAAAAGTATGAGCGTTGACAAAAACTTTGGAATTAATTGAATTCAGATTGTGTAGATCAACATAGGCATAATCGTTGATAATAATTTTTGAATTTTCCGGTAAATTTTTCTTTACCCACTCAACGGCCTTTTTTTGAGGATCGGTTTCATTTTTAAGGTATCTATCCCATGATCCGGTGACGCTTAGACTTAAAATTATCCCCCCTATCAAAATCACACCTAATAGCGAACCTCTTTTCTTTTTCTGTTCTCCGACAAAAAAATTCCCCAACAAACCAACAGTTCCGGCGATAAGTAAGGAAACGAAGGGAATTAATGGTATAATATAAAAATCCAAAACAAATCCTCCTCTCAACAAATAAAGAACATAGAATACTATCAACAGAAAAACACTTCTCCATCTTTTACTCCATCTACTCCAAACAATCATCATTGCCAAGCTTACCAATCCAATAACGACAAACCAGAAATCATGAACTAGCCAGTCATGCCACACCCTTAAAAAATCACTACCTGATTCCCAAAAATATATTTTTTCTCCTCGACCGATTTGCCACTTCAGAGTCTCCCAAAGACTGATTCCCTTATTCGTTTCGGAAGCAAACAATTCCCCTCTTCGCCAAGCGTAAAAGGGATACAGGGAAACTACAGCCCCGCTTAAAACAAGCCATCCTAATATCTTTGACCAGCCTTTTTTCCAAGAGACCCTTTCTTTTACCAGCCAAATCATTCCCGGCAAAAACAACAAAGCGGTCTCTTTGCTCAAGACCGCCAAAGCAAAGAAAAGAGCGCTAAGCCAATATTTACCAGCGGTAATTTTTCCCCGAAGCAATAAATACAAAGAAAACAACAACCAGAATAACATTATGTTATCCAAAAAAACACGCCTTTGATAAAAAGTTGCCAATGGTGACAACGAAAAAATCAAGACCGACAAAACACTTAAATCTTTCCGCCTTGTATAATAATAACTTACAAAAAAAAGGAAATAGGCCGAAAACAGATGTAGAATAAACATAAACGCCCTTCCGGAATCAATTGATGTCCCAAAGGCATCAAAGCCACCGGTCAATTTTGCCCAACCGGCCAGAGTCATCCAACCAAAAGGCGAATGATCATACCAATAAACATAAGGACTGAGTTTTCCATTGGTAGCCACCGACCAAGCTCGCGCCATATATGTTCCCTCATCCAATTCATAAAAAGGATAGTGAAACATATTGAAGCCATGAGAAAAGATGACGACCAAAAAGAACGGTATTATCCAATAAAATTTTATGCTGTGAAAGTTGTTCATCTTTCTTTTACTTCTTCTCCCAAATATTTATAAATTTGTTATTATAAACAGCTACAACTAACCAGCCAAGTGTGTCTTTGTAGTATCTATTCTCCCCCTTCCAAACATTATCAATATAATTATATTGAGTCAAGATGTATTTATCATAATAATTATGAAATTTTCTTTCACTGTCTTCGCCGAGCAAATACATAACCTGCACAAAATCCAAAAATGTATCCCTATCTTGTTTGTTGGAATTTTCTTTTAATGATTTTCCGGACGACAACCGCAGATTATCAACCGATCTCGTCTTTTCATTCATCAAACCGATATAACTTTTTGCTCTTCGCTCTTTAAACCACTGCCAATCCAAAAAAATTCTCCAGCCAAAATTATACTTGTGAAATTCTCCTATCCTTTCCTTATTTGTATTTTCCCCGTTTAATTTCTTAATTTTTCCGTCTCTCGTTGAAATCACCACCTTTTCCGGAATCAGCCCCGTTTCTTTTTCTTGAGACGCCAACTCTTCCAAAAAATCATAACAGTCGTCAGCCAGTTTATTCCAATTGTGAGCAGGATCAATTTTGGCAAAGATTCTATACCAAGCCGGTGAGAAATTAGCCGGTTCAACCAAATAAGCAGGCTTTTTAATCGTTCCCTTGTGGGCGGATAACTTGTTGGTTGCCAATAAATAATAACGATTCTTAATATTCAAAACATTTTGTCGCCAAATCTCCTTAATGATTACCGAGGCATCTTGTAGATATTTTCTTTCATTCCATTGTTTGTAAGCAAACAGAAGCGCTATAGCGATATCTCCGTCGGCATCGGAATGATTATCAGACTCCAAAACCGCATCATCTTTCCACGCTCCGGCGAACAATCTGTCCTGAGAACGATATTGTAAATGATCTTTCGTCCAAAGCCAGAGACCTTTAAACGCTTCTTTGTCATTCATTTCAACCGCTTTTAACATGGCTAAACCTTGATTGCGCGCGGTAGTTGTCTTACTGATTGGATTAATGATTTGTCCATAAGAATGCCAGTAATTCTTTTTAAATTCAACCCAAGATTCATTCAATTCCGTATTGGTATTGTCATTGATTTCAAACAACATCGCCCAGTCTCCATTGGTACTAATAAATTTTTGTTCATCAATGAAGGAATGAGTACCTTTCACCCATCTCTTTTTGGGTAAAGAATTCTGGAAAGCAACTTTAATAAAATCATCATCTCCGTCTTTGATTTGTTTCAACATTTCGTGAGTTAAAAGGATGTAATCAAAATTACGCCAGTCATTATTGTATTTTTTGAGCCCTATCTCTTTATCACGACTAACCTTATAATACCAATCAGCATCTGCAAAAGCTTTTTTATTGATATATCCATCATCGTGTAAATCAACATAAGCATAGACATCTATTAAAATTGCCGAATCAGCCGGTAAATTTTCCTTAATCCAAGTCACGGCTTTTTTTTGATTAATCGTTTCATTCCTCAAAAAAACATCCCTATTGCCATGATTATAATAATACCATCCTAACAAACCAATAACTATCACCAGAATCAATTGATAAAAAATCATTAACTTTCCCAGAAATATCGCCGTATAATGAATAACCATTCCACTCAATATTGCCACAAATGGAATAAGTGGCAAAATATAAAAATTCATTACCACGCCCCCTCTAATCAAAAAGAGAAGATATGCGCTGGCTCCCAAGATTACAAAAATCAGATCTCTCTTAAAAAATGACATTATTGTTCCCCAAACAAAAATCACCGCGGAAATCACCACCAACCCTTTATCCTTTCCTATCCAATCCATAAGCGTCTTTTGTAAATCACTATTTGGCAACCAAAAATATCCGCCCCACCGAGAAGATTGAAATTTTAACGATCCAAGAAAGCTAACATGCCCTTCACCGGGAAAAAACTCCCCTTTCAATAATGCGCTTAATAAATAAACGGAGATCACCGCGCTACCGACAGCCAGCCAGAGACCAATACGAAAACTTTTTTCTATGGGACTTCGTCTCATAACAACCAAGTATAAAATAGCCGGTCCGAATATTACTGCCGTAACTTTAGTCAAAACCCCCAAAGCGAAAAATAATCCTGATAATAGATAGTCTGTTAATCGAAATTTTTTGTAATCCTTTAATAAAACGGCTAACGACAAAAGAACCCAAACTATCAATAAATTGTCCAAAAGAATCCTTCTCTGAAAATAAATTCCCAGAGGACTGATAGAAAAAACCAAAACTGCCAAAACTGCCGGCAACAACTGTTTATTTGTCAACTTGTAAACAATATAGAAGATCAGTCCCGCCGATAATAAATGAACCAATAGCATCAAAACACGCCCCGTTTCTATAGAAGAACCGAAGGTAAAGAAATCACTTGATAAGATACGATACCACAGACTCATCGCTATCCAACCAAAAGGTGGGTGATCATACCAATAGGTGTATGGCGTCAGACGATGCTCTTTAAGTATGGACCATGCTTGAGAATTATATGTCCCCTCATCACTTTCAAAATATGGGAAATTAAACATATTATAGGCATGCAAAAAACCACTGACTAACAAAACGGAAATAACAATTCCAATTTTTAAAAAAAGATAGAAAGATTTACGTAATTTCTTTTTCATTATTTTTTATCATCGTTAATCGATATATCATTGACCTGCAGATGCTCGGTTTTTTCCCAATTCAACTTCCCAAACAATTGCCTATACATAGCCCTCAATGCGCTAATACCCAGTATCATTTGATAAGGAATGATCATTAAAAAAATTTGTGGAATTAAGAGGGGGTTGTATTTTTTATTATAGTTTTTGGTAAATTCATAAATGGCCAAATTGGCAATTATTCCCATAAATAACAAAATGTATAATGGCAAAAAAGAAATCATACTATACCAAAAAGAGAGCTTCAAAACAAACATCGCATATATAATAAAAGGAATAATCAGAAAAACAATAGCTTGCAAAAATGGCCACAATAAAATTAATAAAATATAAATTTTTTGTCGCAATTTTGGCAGTTTAATCCATTCCCCCTTGAAAAATATTTGCATAAATCCTTGATTCCACCGTGTTCGTTGTTTTATAAAACTGGTCAAAGTTGGCGGGGTCTGCTCTCTGGTAGCCAGTTTTTCATCATAAACAATCGTCATTCTTGCTTTTTTAATGGCTAATCGCAAACCAATATCAGCATCTTCCGTTAAACACTCTTCGTCCCAACCTCCTATCTCCTCAACTAATTTCCGCCGAAAAAACACTGTGTTTCCTCCCAAAGGAACCACCCCTCCTCTGACAAAAAAATGCAACGATGATTTAAACCAAAAATAATACTCCAGAACATTAAATAAAGAATACCAATCTTTCTGAAAATTCATCAACTGAACTCCGGACTGCACCACATCAACATTCTTTTTTTGAATAATTTTATCAACAACTTTGAATAAATTTGGATGGACCCTATCCTCAGCATCAAATATAACCAGAAAATCTTTGGTGGATTTCTTCAGGCCGATATTCAGACCTTCCGCCTTTCCGGCGGGGCCACCAAAAACAACCAGATGAATATTCTTTTTTTTCGTTGCCGCAATTGCTTTTTTCGCTTCTTTAATAGTTGCCTTGTTTCCCTTTCTGTTAACAACCACAAAAACTTCTTTTTTTTCTTCCGGATAATCAACCTCGCTGATTGATTTAATTGTTTTGCCGATCACTTCTTCTTCCTGATGGGCGGGAATAATAATAGAGAAAGAATTAACAACCTTATCCGGCAACGAATCAATTTTTTTTCTTTCCCAAAAATATTCCAAAGGATTATTCCAAGTAAAAATCAACAATGTTAGAGCGATACTTCCTTGCAAAAAAAGAAGTATGGAAGTGGTAGTTATCAATTGACCCAAAAATGTGCCGGCACCTTTAGCAAATAAAAAAACAACAGCCACCAAAAAAATCACCGAGGTAACTATAATAAATAAATCTCCAAAAATTTTAATCTTATAATAAAATTTTTTCCAAAATAAGCGGAAATCTTTGGTTTTCTTTTTTAATAATTTTACACCAAAAAATAGAATTGACTTAGCTTTATCATTTTCCATTTTAAGAAAAAGTTAATCTCCTTAATCGTACCCCCCAATCACTTTTCAGTAAAAACAAACAAAAAAACACGTTCCCTCCTAACGCATCTAATTAAATTATACACTTTTTCAAGAAAAAGAACAGTCTTATAATCTAAACAATACTTCTTAAAACTTAAAACTGCAAGTAATCAAAAAAAACAGACAATTAGATAAATTTATGATATAATTATCTTACCAGTATTTTTTTAATTTTTAACTACGTAACAATGAACGATATAACAACACCAATAGTCCAAGAAGTAAGTGAGGAAAATCTAACAAAACAAGGCAAAAAAATTTTCCAAGCAATGAAGAAAAAAAACGGTAAAGTACCAAAATGGATGAGAGTAATGGGTAACTGCGAGGATACTCTAACCGGCTTCTTTTCTCTTTTTACTTCAATTATGGATGACGCCCCAACCGAAAGAGAGTTAAAATGGAAAATCGCTTACGTAGTTTCCGAACTAAATAAATGCCATTACTGCGTCAGTGTTTCCGCCAAACAACTGGAAAATATGGGTATGGATAAGCAATCTATGAAAGAAATTGAAAAGGCTTGTCAGCCGGCCGAATGCGTTGCTTTGGAATATGCCAAAGCTATGACCACAGCCGCTTATAAAATAGACGACGAACTCATCAGGCAAATGAAACAATATTTCACCGACCAACAAATCGTGGAAATCAGCAGTGTGGTCGGCTTATTTAATTACATTAATCGCTTTAACGACGCCTTACGAATTTTTCCGGAACCATAGACGCCCTAACGAAGTTTTCGCCACTTTTTAGCAACTTTAATTCTGGCCATCTCCTTCTCTAATTGAGCGACTACCATCGCGTATTGTGTGTCGTCGGTAATTTTTTGTTCTTTCAACGCTTCTGCACGCTTTTTAGCTTCTTCTGCTCGCGCCAAATCCAAATCCTCAGCCCGTTCAGCCGTATCAGCCAAAACAATTAATCTGTTTTCAGCAAATTCTATAAAACCACCGGAAACTGCCATAGCACAATCTTGATCTTTATTGCCATCGGTACACTTTACCAAAATTTCTCCCGCTTTAATTCCAGCAATATAAGAGCGATGATTTGGCAAAATGGTAATTTCTCCATCAACTGTTGGAATGGTGGCTTGGGATATCTTTTTTTCCAAAACCACTTTTTCAGGGGTAACAATTTTAAAGTTAATATACATAGTAGATTGATTTTAAATTTTTTACTCCGCCAAAGAGAGTTGTCAAATACATATTCGGTGGGAAAATCTATTCAAAGGTTAGATTTTAAACATTGTGCCTAAGAAAATCAAACGAAATCACTTCATAACCAAAAATAAGAATTATTTTTTCACTTCATCAATTGACCCCTTCATGTAAAATTCATTTTCATTCACCGTGTCCATTTCTCCATCCAATATCATCTTAAATCCCTTGATAGTATCTTCTATCTTAACATACTTTCCTGGTGTACCGGTAAACTGCTCAGCAACAAAAAATGGTTGAGAAAGGAATTTTTGAATTTTTCTGGCTCGAGAAACAATTAATTTATCTTCCTCAGAAAGCTCTTCCATTCCCAGAATAGCAATAATATCCTGTAAATCTTTGTACCGTTGTAACACCTGTTGAACCCCCATTGCCACATCATAATGTTCTTGTCCGACAATATTTGGATCTAAAATTGTTGAGCTGGAATCTAACGGATCAACAGCCGGATAAATTCCCAATTCTGCCAAACTTCTGGCTAACACTACTGTTGAATCTAAATGTCCAAAAGTTGTCGCCGGCGCCGGATCAGTCAAGTCATCAGCCGGCACATACACGGCTTGCACAGAGGTAACGGAACCGTTCTTGGTGGAAGTGATTCTTTCCTGTAACTGACCCATCTCCTCCGCCAAAGTTGGCTGATAACCAACCGCCGAAGGAATTCTTCCTAACAAGGCAGACACCTCCGAACCGGCTTGAGTGAATCTAAAAATGTTATCTATAAACAATAAAGTATCTCGTCCTTCTTCGTCACGAAAATGTTCAGCCATCGTCAATGCAGATAAAGCTACTCTTTGACGAGCTCCCGGCGGTTCATTCATTTGCCCGAAGACTAACGCCGTTTTATCTAAGACCCCCGACTCTTTCATTTCATAATACAAATCATTTCCTTCTCGTGTTCTTTCACCCACACCGGCGAAAACCGAATAACCACCATGTTCAGAGGCAATATTTCTGATCAACTCTTGAATGATAACTGTTTTACCCACTCCCGCTCCACCAAATAGACCAACTTTACCACCTTTAATAAAAGGACAAATCAAATCCACAACCTTAATTCCCGTTTCCAATATTTCCGCTTCCGTTGACTGTTCGGAAAAGGCCGGAGCTTTGCGATGTATCGGACTGTATTTTTCACTTTTGATTTCACCTTTATTATCTATTTCTTCTCCCAAAAGATTGAACATTCTACCCAATACCGCTCCTCCAACAGGAACAGAAATCGGCGCCCCAGTATCAACAACTTCCATACCTCTTTTCAAGCCATCCGTAGAAGCCATTGCCACTGCTCTAACTTTATTGTTTCCCAGATGCTGGTGCACTTCTAAAACCAACTTATCAGCAGTTTTATTATCATTTGTCATTTTAATTTCCAGCGAATTATAAATTTTCGGCAAAGCGTCATTGAATTTTACATCAACAACTGGTCCGATAACTGAGATAACTTTTCCTGTATTCATATATTTTAATTAATTTTAAATTTTAACTAACCACTTTTACAAAGCTTAATTTTGCTCCAACGCCGCCCGACCAGCGGAAATTTCGGAAATCTCTTGGGTAATCTTCATTTGTCTGATTTGATTGTGAGTTAAAGCCAAATCATCAGCAATTTCCTTTGCTGAGTCAGTAGCGTTTCGCATCGCCATCATCCGCGCCGATTCTTTTGAGGCATTGGATTCCAAAATGGCGTGATACAACTGCATTTCTATCAATCGCGGAAAAATATGCTTCAAAACTTTTCGTGGACTTGGTTCCACCTTGTATTCTTTAACCGGTTTTTTAAGGCCATACTCTTCTGTTAATTCATCAATATCAGCAATTTGTTTTTCCAGGTCTATTTTAGAGACGGGTAATAATTGCCTGATCTTCGGCTCTTGAACGAGGGTTGATTTATAATCCGTGTAAGCAACCACCACTTTATCATATTTTTTTGCCAGATACTCATCAATAACAATTTTTGACAAAGGACGCACCCCTTCAATATTTGGCAAATATGTCATCTCCGGAAAAGCGGCTACAATTTCCTTATTCAACCGTCGCACCAAGCTTTCTCCTTTTTTACCAACGGTTATAAAATCAATCTTAATTTTTTTTAAATCAACCTTTGGTTCAATCTTTTTTTCACCGACTCTGTTAACAACTAAACTTTTCGGATTTTCAATTTGGGCAGCAACTTTTTTAATGATTTGTGAGTTGAAAGCTCCACATAAACCACGATTGGAAGTTATAATTACCACCAAAACTTTTTCCACCGGTCGAACATCTAATAAACCGTAATTGTAATTTTCAAACGCTCGAGATAAATTGGTTAAAATACTCCAAGCGCTATGAGCATAATCACGGATTGCCAAAACACTATCCGTTGCCTTTTTCATCTTAGCGGCAGAAACCATTTCCATCGCTCTGGTAATTTTTGCCGTATTATTGATTGATTTTATTCGTCGCCGAATATCTTTTAAATTCGCCATATCTTCTCAATTTTTAATTTAAAATTTTGGCTGAAATGAAAAAATTATAATTTAAATTCTCCAATCGCTTTCTGCAGTCTTTCCTCAAGATTTTCATCAATTACTCCTTTTTCCTTAATCTCATCTAAAATATCACGATGAAATGAATTCATAAACTTATTAAATTTCTTTTCCCATTCAACTATTTTTTCCACTTCAACTTTATCTAAGAATCCTTGCGTTAGGGCATATAATATCGCCACTTGATTCTCAACACTAATCGGCTCGTATTGTCCCTGTTTCAAAACCTCCACCGTTCTTTTACCTCTCTCAATTTTTTGCTTAGTGGCATCATCTAAGTCGGAACCGAACTGAGCAAACGCTTCCAATTCCCTAAATTGCGCCAAATCCAGCCTTAGAGTTCCGGCCACTTTTTTCATTGCCTTAATTTGAGCGGCCGACCCTACACGGGAAACCGACAATCCCACATTTAAGGCCGGTCTAATTCCTTTGTAAAATAAATCTGTCTCCAAATATATTTGACCATCCGTAATTGAAATGACATTGGTTGGAATATAGGCAGAAACGTCACCGGCTTGGGTTTCAATAATTGGCAAAGCGGTGATAGATCCTCCACCCGCTTCTTCGTTTCGACGAGCACTTCTTTCCAAAAGGCGAGAATGTAAATAAAAAATATCTCCCGGATAAGCTTCTCGTCCCGGCGGACGGCGTAAGATTAAGGAAATTTGACGATAAGCCCAAGCGTGTTTACTTAAATCGTCATAAACTATCAAAACGTCCTTCCCTTGATCCATAAAATATTCAGCAATAGCTGTTCCGGCATAAGGCGCAATGAAGGAAAAAGCGGCCGACTCCGACACTCCAGCCGTAACGATAATTGTATGTTCCATGGCGCCCCTTTTTTCCAATTCAGCCACTATTCTAGCAATCTTAGACTCTTTTTGGCCAATTGCCACATAGATGCAAATCATATCTTGATCCGCTTGATTGATAATCGTATCAATCGCCACCGCTGTCTTACCGGTTTGTCGATCACCGATAATCAATTCCCTTTGTCCTCTACCAATCGGTATCAATGCATCAATCGCTTTGATACCGGTTTGCACCGGCTGATCCACCGACTTTCTTTCTATCACTCCCGCTGCTTCTCTTTCAATCGGATACATTTTTTCCGCTTGAATTGCACCTTTTCCGTCAATTGCTTGACCAATTGGATTTACCACTCGACCAATCATTTTCTCGGAAACCGGTACGGAAAGTATTTGACCCGTAGCAACAACTTGATCTCCTTCTTTGATTCCCTTGTAATCACCCAAAATCATAACTCCCACCTGCTCTTCCTCTAAATTCAATGCCACACCAATGACCTCTGAATCACTTCCCTCACCACCAGTGTCACTTTCCGAAACCGTAAAACGAACCATTTCGGAAGCCATTAAGTCAGAAAGTCCCGATACCTTTACCACTCCGTCTCCCACTTCAAGAACCGTTCCAACTTTTTGAATATCGTTTTGACTTTTTATCCCCTCAATCTCCTGTTTCAATTGTTCAATAATGTAATCTTTTGACATAGTTATAAATTTTAAATTTTTTAATTATTCATAAATTACAACCCCCGATTGACGCCGGTTAACTTAAAGCTTTTTCCAATTTTTTTAATCTACCGGCGATTGTGGCATCAAAAACATCCTCTCCAACAACAATTTTTAAACCACCCTTCAAATTCTTCTCAACTACGACCGTCCACTCAACCTTCTTTGCTTGATATTTTTGTTGAATAGCTTTAATAATTCTACTCACGATTTCATCATCCAGCTCTCGTCCGGCATAGATTTTTGCCCTAACAATCCCCTCTTTTGCATCGTAAATTTCTTGAAATTTCTCAATGATACCTTCTCCCATATTCAAGAAACCATTTTTTTGTAAATTGGCAACAAATTTTTCAATTACGGACCCCATTTCTTCTTTTGACTTACCTTTCGTCAATTCATATAATGCTTGGGCATATTGCGTCTTGTTTATTTTCATCCTTGTTTGAGAGTTTATTAAAATACCAACCCCCTTTATTAAAATGAGGGTGATTATTTAAATAGTTTCAACCGCCTTCTTTATTAATTCAACATCTTTTTCTTTGTCAATTTTTTCGTCCAACACTTTTTCTGTGGCTTGGACAACCAATTCGGCAACATCTTTTTTTAACTCGCTCAACATTTGTTCTTTTTTCTCCAAAATTCTTTGCTCAGCTCTCTTCATCAAGCGAGCTACCTCTTCCTCTGTCTCTTTTATTGCTTGCAATCTGTTTTTTTCCGCTTTTTCCTCCGCCTCCAACAAAATGGCTGTAGCTTTTTTGTTTGCCTCATTTAAAACGGCTTCTTCTTTAGCAGTAATTTGTTCCAATTTTTCTTTTGCCACTTCCGCATCTTTCAATCCTTTTTCAATTCTTTCTTTTCGATCATCAAGAATTTTTAAAATCGGCTGATAAGCAAATTTTTTTAAAACATAAAACAAAATCGCAAAATTTATTAATTGCGCTATAAACAACTTACCGTTAATACCCAAATTGCCTAATAACTCCATATATTTTATATTTTAAATTTTAAAATTTAAAGTTAAACAAAACCGCAAATATTCATACAAACCTACAAGTTAAGAATTTGTAGATTTGTATTTGATTTGTAGTTTTGTAGGTCTACACAAATTTGATAATCAACGCTACCACTAAAGCATAGATAGCGATCGCCTCCGTAAAAGCAATGGCTAAAATCATTACCGTTTGAACTTTTGAAGCGGCTTCCGGATTTCGCCCAATAGCCTCCAGCGCCTTGGAAGCCAAGATTCCTATTCCCAAGCCCGGTCCTATTGCTCCAACACCCATAGCAATAGCTGCCGCCATCGCCTTGGCTGATTCGACACTTTGAGTAGCGCCTTCAACTGCCACTTTTACATCTTCTGGTGATACTGACATTTTTTTGATTATGAATTATTAATTATAAAATATAAACCTTTTCAGATGTTCAATTTTAATGGCTTTCCGTGGCCATTTTCATAAAAACCAAAGTCAACATGGCAAAAACGAGTGCCTGCACAAAACCGACAAAAATCTCCAGAAACAGAAATGGTAGCGGAACAAACAATGGCACTAACATCAACATCACCGTCAACAAAACTTCTCCGGCAAAAATATTTCCAAACAAACGAAAGGAGAATGAAATAATTTTGGCGAACTCAGAAATAATCTCCAACACCCCGACAAAAGTTCCAACAAAATACGGCTTCTTTAGAGGACTGACTAAAAATTTTCCAAAATATTTTTTAAATCCCAAAATGGAAATCCCCATAAATTGAGAGACGGAAACAGACACTAAGGCAATCACCAAAGTAAGATTCAAGTCAGCGGCACCACTTCTGATAAATGGAGCAAGAATTTTTTCTCCGTGATGCATTTGTTCTACTCCCACAGTCCCTAACCCGGGAACAACCTCCACCCAATTTACCAGAATTACAAAAATAAAAATCGTGGCCACTAAAGGAAAAAATTTCCTACTTAGCTCACGATCTCCCGTCACACTATCTACCAAACCAAGCAAACCTTCAATAACGAACTCCGCAATATTTTGAAACTTAGTCGGTTGGTCCGCCTTTAATTGTTTTTTTAACAGAAAAGCACCGACAATAATCAAGAGACTGACAAATATGGTAACCACCAAAGAATTGGTGACCGGAAAATTTCCAATCATTGCAATTACCTCCGGGGTTAATGATGGTTTAATTAGAGCTTCTTGCATCAATTTTATTTTCTTGGTTTTAATTTCTAAATTTTTTATTCATCTTCCGGTAAGCCGATAATCTTTTTTCGATTAAATAAAAAATTTACAAATCAAACCTACTTTTTCTCCGACTTTGGAGAATCGTTTTTAAAATTTATCATCCCCAAAACTTTCATTGTTTTGTAATATACGGCCACCGAACTTATTATTATCGAAAACCCAAAGGCCGAAAGCAATATCCAAGGAGAAGTTCCCATTTTTTTATCTAAAAAAACACCTCCCGCTCCTAACAAAACAATTGGCAAAGTTATCAACCACCCCATCTCCCATGCCAAAGAGAAAAGAGACAAATTATTGTCTCCCCCCCTATTTTTTTCTGTTAAATTGCTCATAAACAAACTTCATTCTTTCTCACTTTTTTAGTATAAAACCAAAAAAAACAGTTGTCAAGAAATCCTATGAACCTCTACTTCATCTATTTCTATTTTTGTCTCCCCGTCGGTTATTTTAACTACATCCTTGTTAATTTTTTTGAATTCACTCGTACTTCTGTTGTAATGATTGACAACTGTATTTAAGGTATTCCCCAACTTAGAATGAAAATTTTCATATTCTTGCAAATGGCGACTTAATTTTTCCACATTGACTTGTATACTTTTAGCTCTTTCATTGATTTCCAAAGCTCGCAATCCCTGTAAAACCGTCTGTAAATACGCCAAAAACGAAGTTGGAGAAACAATAACAACATGCTTATCTTTGAAGGCGTATTCAATTAAATCCCGTGATGACACCCTTGTTGATCCAACCTTATTCACCAACAGATCATAGTAAATGGATTCTGAAGGAATGAACATAAAGGCAAAATCAACCGTACCCTCACTCGGTCTAACATATTTGGCTGTTTCATCTATTCGCTTTTTTAAATCTTCTTTGAAATTTTTAGCGATTTTCACTCTTTCATCCTGATCATTGCAATTTAACAATTTTTCATAATTTTCCAAACTAAACTTGGAGTCAATCGGAATTACTTTTTTATCCACAAAAACAACCGCGTCAACAATATCTCCGTTTTTGAAAGCATATTGCATCTGATAGGAATTTGGTGGCAGAACATTTTTTAAAGTCTCCTCCAAATAATATTCACCCAGAACACCTCGCTGTTTCGGGTTTTTTAAGATATCTTGCAGATTTTTCAATTGCTCGGAGAACCCGACCACTTGTTTATTCGTTTCATCCAGTTTGGTTAATTTGCGAATCACTTCCTTGGTTGATTCTTGGGAATATTTATTCATCTCGTTAAATTGATCAGTCACCTTAGCCAAAATTTCCCTACTCTCTCGAGCAACACTCTCCAAAACCTGTCTACTTTCTTTGGAAATATTACTCATAAAACGATTGCTCTCTTGTGCCTGGCCTTGAGTCAACCTGTTAGCTTCCGCCAATTTTTGATCTATTATTTCCGAAAGTCGCCCCACTTGTTGTTGTAACATTATCATTGATTGATCATCTTTTGGCTTATTTAATTCCTCTTTTAAATCGGTAATTTTTTTGCTGATAAAAAACACAATTAGTCCAACTGAAATCACTAAAAGAATTATAAAAATTATACTACTGATATCCATTTTTTTATTTTAAAATTTAAGTTTCTTAAAATTTATTTGTAAAAACATTTTGAACCGCAGGCGCCTTAACAACGCACCCTTTTTCTTGCTTCAATTTTTTCAATCTGCCAACATCTTCGTGATTAAGAACGAAGACGGGATTTGAATCAAATACGACAAAACCACCACTAAGATTACTGGTGACAGGGAAGAATTTTGATAAACCAAAGAAATCGCTAAACCGAGAGTTAGAGTTATATAACGCAAATAACTTCCCCAGAATAACGCTTTACCGCCGGAGTGGTGGTAAATTTTTTTGTAAACAAAGAAGATTACAGAAAAAATCAAACCATAGAAAACAACCAAGGACCAGAAAACTCTAAAAAACAAATCTAAGTGTTGAAAGATAATTTTATTACTCTCCAAGCTCATCAAAATAAAAACAACCACCAATAAACCGAAATTACTGAAAGCGCCAAATTTCTTTTTTATCGAAGAAAAATACTCTTCCCCCTTTCGTTTTAAAATTTCTCTTTGCGTCAAAAAAGCCAAAACTAACGGCAAAAAAACAATGAAAAGAATAGGTATAGCAATTTTCATCGGCGAAATTGCTCCTTCCGTTAAATTACAAGAAAGACCTCCTTGAGCAATTTTACTCACCGCACATTCACCTGAACCTGTCGCCTCCGCACCAAAAACACTTTTATCAACAACTGAGGCAATATTTTGTTCGTAAAGATCATCTTGAGCCATCGGAGCATTTAGATTAAGTTTTTTCATAGCGAAGGATATTCCAAATGGAACAATAATTATCGCCAGAAACAAATTCACCAAAACAATACCAACTGTAGTCATCATATCAGCCTTTGTTTTTAAAGCCCAAGTCGTTACCATTCCTCCACCGGGCAACAAAGCCAAAATAATTAAACCCAATCGCAAAGCCGGTTCTTCTCCTAAAAATAAATTTCCCGCAAAATAGGCCACCATTGGCGCCAACAGGAAATTAAAAAAAATGGAAATGACAATCAATTTTTTGTGTTTTTTTATTTCACCTATTTTATCAAAAGACAAGGGCACCAAAGACGGATAGATCATCACCAAAGCAGCCACCAGACAAATCAAAGGACTAAACTGATATCCGCCAAAAAATTTAATATTCAATAATCCGCCGATAACCACAATGAAGATCAACAAAATAAGATATTTTTGAATAAATTTTAACATTTGTGTTTTATTTTATCAATTAAGAATATTGCGCAAGAACTACTTTTAGATAATAACACTTACACCTCCACCTCGTCAAATTTAAAATTTAATAATCATTAATCAAGCTATCAATCTATCAAGACCCAAAAATCACACCTCACGCCAACCGCCACTTTTTATTTTTTGATATCTAACAAAATCCAAGATGAGCAAAATTGCCAAGAAAATAACACTTATCAAAAAAGAAAAGGAAAGGTAATTGTTATATCTATGCTCTATAATCAATTCAAGATCATAACTTCCATCACCATTTATTTGACAATTCGCCTTCCTGCTTTCAGATTGACACAATTCGTTTAGATCCACCCACCAAGCGTTACTATAACCATTTAATTGAAAATGATTTTTTTCGGAAATTGTTTTCTTAAAAAATGTCTCCCATCCCCAACCATTTTTCAAATTATTATTCCTGATTGATCCCAGATAGTTTTTGCCGATAAATTCGCTTCCCACCGCTGAGATTAAATCATTTTCAATGAACTCCTCTAATTCTTCTCTTGTTGCTTGCCTACCAACCTCTTCCGCCTGCATTTCATAATTCAGCAAAGCTTTATTCATTTCTTTACTCTGAATTTTTTTTATCCGATTCTCAGTCAAATAAACTCGCCACTTCTTGCTATATTTTTCCGGATAAGCCAACAAAAACGATCTTTTAACACCATGCAAAATCACCCTGCTTTTCCGAGAATTAATATTTTTATATTCTATACTTTTTAAACTCTTTTCTTGATCAACCTCCCGTTCGGCATGCAAATAATAAGAATTAAGATTTGCCGGAGCCCATTCTATTAAACGTAGATTATCATACAAATTAACCACTTTCCTCCCATCAGACGGAGCATAAAAGTGAATATTAATATTTTCTGCATTATAACTTTTTGGTTTGATAATAATTTTATGAGTATGCCAATTACTGTCTTTGACTTTAATTTTTTCAGTTCCCGACTCGCTATCTATCCGATTGTACAGATTCCAATTAACCATCACTTCGCCTCCTTCAATGTTTTTATAATCAAAAATCAATTTATAAGTTTTTCCGGCTGTCAATTTAATTGGAAAGTTTTTATTGGTACAAGCGTAATGATTTTCAGATGATAATTTTAGAGATGACCGTCCTTCAGTAGCATCATCACTTTTTTCCATTTTTATTTTTGACAAACCGGCTTTAAAATTACTACAATCTCTGACTTTTTTTTGCCAAAAACCATTTTCAAACGATCCTTCGTTCTTCGGTAATAAATTCCTTCCTTTATTGATGTATTCAAATATATTTTTTCCTTTTTTCAATCTGATGCCCTCAGTTAATTTTACCTTATCGCCGATTTTCACTGAAAAAGTTACCGGCTCTTCTCGTTCAATTTTATATTCACTCAATTTGAGATTATCATATAAATTCACAACTTCTTTTTCTCCGTCGGAGGGAGCGTAAAAATAAACATCTAACAGGTCAACATCTTTTAAGTAATTTTTCTTCTCCTTACCCTCTTTTTTCCAGTGCGTAAAAGTTGTACCCCCTTCCTCCTCTTCCGAATATTCCGGTTTTAGTATATTGTTCGCTAACTTCTTTGGATTAATAATAGTTGAAAAAAGATGCCAATTATTATCCTCCACTCCTATAGTTTCCGCAAAAGCATACTTTTTGTTATTTTTGACACTACGCAACCTGTAATAATATCTGATTTCTCCGCCAGTCAAGTTTTGGTAATTAAATTGAAATTTATAAACTCGATCATCGGAAAAATCAATAACGAAAGTTTTATTGGTGCAAGCATAATGATTTTTAGAAAATAATTTCAAGACTTTCTCTTCTTCCCCAAGTAACTCCATTCCTATTTTCGCCTCTCCATTCATTTTGTCACTACAGTCACCTACTTGGTCTTGCCACAACCCTTTTTCAAAACCAGCCACCCGAGAATCAATCAAATTTTTTTCGCTAAGTTGAAAATTTTTCATTTTTCTTCCTATCAATTTCCCAAAAAGTATTCTTTCTCCGTTAATTCCAGCGACATCATACAAATTCTCACCAAATTGCAGAATGGAATTCGGGGGGATGTTTTTTTTGGTCATAATCGCAATTCTCGGCGTTTCAATAATTTGGTTATTGATCTTTAATTTAAATGAGGGTAAATATAAAGTCAAAGCTCTCTTTGATTGGTTGTAGGCAAATTCCACTTCGGTCTCTTCGGAAATATCCATCATCAAATCCAAACTGTCATCAAAATACAATTGATTATCGTAATACTTTCCCCCGTCCGCTCCTTCAAATAAATAAAAATAAAACTCTATTGTCTTCTCTTTCAGAACTTGATTATTTTTTTTACTTTTATGATCAATTAAATGAAAAGTTTTATCTTCTGAAAAATCAATCTCGTCCCAAAAAATTTCTCCGGAAATATTTTGATCAATCTTTTTAATTTCCTCTATTAGCGAAAAAGAATTCTCGGGCAGAAATAAAGCAATCCCCAAAGCGACCACAACAACAATATTGACAACTATTACTCTTTTTAGACTATTCATTAACTTATTTCATCATTAATAACTTGACTGCTGTATGAAAGGCGGTAAAACAAATACCACCACAGCCAACCGATAAAGACCAACCCGGAAATCAATAACCCTCGGTAAAAATTTAATTGCGGTTTAAAATACAAAATCAGATCCACATCAATGCTTCCGTCCGAATTCTCCTGATAATATTTTTTAGGGAAATTTTCTTTTATATATTCCGGATTTATCACCCAGGAATTAGCCCAACCATCAGACAATCTATGTTTATCTCTTAATATCTCCACACCTCCCAAATACAAACCCCATCCTTGGTGATAATTGGAAAGAAAATGCAAAATTTGAGTTTTCTTTAAATGTAGCTTTAAATTTATTTTTGTGTCATTCACCAAATCAAAACCAACCTCCCCTCCTTTATCCAAAAATATCATCGGTCTCAAAAATTCATCCGGTACCTGAAAGACAACAGATAAATCGTCTTCGTAAACAATTTGTTTTTTGTCTATTTTTTTGAAAATGTCAATTTCTTGATACCAATGTCTTATTTCATCATAACCATCAAACGGAATTTTTTTATAAAAATAAATATACTTAATACCATATTTTTTAAATTTTTCATAAACCCCCTTTGTGGAGAGCCAATTCCAATTTTTATAAATATTTTCAAAAAATTTATTTTTGGTCACGGTAGCAAAGGAAGTATCATAAGGAAAACCAATGCCAACAAAACGCAAATTATTGACAACGCTCAAACTGGGCAAATAACCGTGGTAATTATACCCATTTGATTCTATTTGAAATATTGAGTAAGAAGGAAATGAAATCACGGCAAACAAATCATCACCATCCTTCAGCGCGTTGTGAAAAGATATTTTCCTTTCCGGAACGAGCTTAAAGTCATTGAATACTACCGGCAAAACAATCAGCAGTGACCCGACGACAATAATGTATTTTGCTCTTTTTTCTTTAATGGTTGAAATTACAAACAAAATTAAAATAAAAGCTATACCGACAAATTTATTCATATCCCTAAAAGTACTCATGGTGGGAATTTTGTAAACAAAATCAATAATAAAATTCGGAAATATCCAAATCCCAAAAGACAAGAAAAAAAGTACGAGAATGGCAATATTAAGTCGTTGAGCAAAATAACTTTTACGGCCCCAGCGAAACCATAAGAAATATAATATTCCCATCCCCATTAAATAAGAAATTAAACTCAAAGTATTAAGAGTGAAGTAAGACGCCATCCCCCTCCGTAAATGAAAAAAAGTGGAAAGCAAAGTGCTTTGCCAAGAAAATAATTTTATGGAATCAACAGAGGAAACATTTTTAGCCAAATTTATAAAATCATCGGAAACTGAAAGATAAGGCCAGAAAAACATCATCATTAAACCAACAGTGATAAGCCCTGTTTGAAAATAATCAATCAACAACTTTTTTTTCTTTTTCTCCGTAATAAATTTATACAAAAAGTCAACTCCCAATAAATAAAAAAGAATAAAAGTATAATGATAATATGTAATCATTCCCAAAAAAAGAAGAGGCGGTAAGATCAAGTGAGATTTTTCCGATTTAGAATAATACAAATGATACACAAACAAGCCCGCCACTGGCAAAAAAAGCATCAGGTTAAAATAATGTCCTTGTTGCAAACGATCAAAACTCCACAAATTAAACACGGTCAAGAGAGCCAGAAAAAAACTGGAAACTTTATCTCCACTTATTTTCTTAAATAACCAAAAAAATGTTACCTCTATTAACAAAAAACCTATTACATAAAATAATTTTCCGGCCAAACCATAAGAAACAAAAAAGGATAGAAAATATATAAACAATAACGGTAAAATTTCTATTCCAAAATTCATACGCATACTTCCCAGATTGTTCTTGAGATTGTAAATGGAATAATTTGATAAATATCGCGCCAATTCCATTTTTGAAGCCGGTAAATCATAATCATTGAAAATCGCCAATTGTTCATTTTGTAACATATAGCGAAACATGATTAAATTAAAAATCAAAAACAAAACGATTACAGATAAAATATAACCGACTGATATTGTAAATTTTTGGTACTTGGAAATATTCATTGTTTAAATTTTATCAGTTGAAGAATACTCTCTTTAATCTTTCCAAATATTTTTCGGAAATTTCCACCCAGCTTCTTTTTCTGATTTTTCGCAAATTTCGTTTTTCCATCTCGTCCGTTTTTTTCTCTTCTAAGAGTTTTTTTATGACGCCGATAAATTTTTTTCTTTTCTCTACCTCAACCACAATTCCATTAACATTATTGACAATCATCTCAGGCATTCCACCGGCATCATTGATAATAGGTATTTTACCGAAAGCCATCGCTTCCAACGGTACGGCGGGAAAATTTTCCACTAAAGAAGGCACTATCACAAAATCGGTGTAATATAAAGCATTTTTTTTCGCTTCTGAATCCAGCTGTCCCAAGAAAAAAACATTCTTCTCCAACTTAACCTTTTCAATTAGCGTCAACAATTCTTTTTTCATTCCATTGTCTCGACCGGCAATAAAATATTTCGGATTATAACCCATTTTCACGAGATCCGGAATAATTTTAATGAAAAATTGAAAACCTTTTAACCACTCTATTCTGCCGAGTGACAAAAAAATAAACTCCTTGTCATTTCCGACCTTAATAAATTTTTTGTACGGATTGTTTGTTGGCTGAAAGTTTGCAAATTCATCAACATCAATACCATTATTGATAACTATTATCTTCTCAGCAAACTTCTTAAACTCTGAAAAGGTTTTGGTATACTCGGAAACCGCCGTGATTTCGTCAGCGTTTTCTAACAATGCCCTGCCCGGTAATAATTTATAAAAATAGTACAGCAAACCTGTTATTCCGCCCATTTTACCCGGACTAACCGGCGCGCCGTGCAGGGTTAACAAGTACTTAATTTTGCAGTTTTGCAGTGCTCGCGCCAATTGATTAACGAAAAGCAATCCGTAGCCGTGCAAGTGTGCTACATCAGGTTTTTCTTTGGTGAGTATTAATTTTATCTTTTTCCAAGTTCTGAAATTCACCGGCATCACGGTCCGCAAAAAAGAAGCGGATTTCGGATAAGGAATCTCCGGGATTTGAAAAAATTTTATTCCATTTTTATCTCTGTACTCCCTAACTTCATCCCGCCAAGATTTCGTTGGATAATAACCATACATCACCACCACCTCATGTCCCATTTTTTTGTAATTTTCCGCCAGCTGTTTAAAAACTTCACCCCCTCCACCAATATGGTAAGGAGGATACTCCGGCACTCCCAATAATATTTTCATATCTAATGTTTGTAAATATTAAATACCTTTTTTCCCACCGCTGTCCATAGTCGATTATTTTTCATTTTGACAATCTCTTTTTGAAATAAATCTTTATTATTAAAAAATTCGGCCATTTTTTGAGCTAATGATCTTTTATTTCTGGCAAAGGTAAATTTTTTCGGAAAAATATTTTTAAAAACATCACTTACCAAAAAAGGTTTTTCGTAACCAATCGCCATAGCCATCGGTCCGGAACTGGACATGGCGATAGTGTAAGGAAAAATTGAGACATCACTTGCGCCGTAATAAATTCCAATCTCTTTCTCATCAACAAACCCAACCCATCTATACTGACCTTCGGGTATTATATTTTCCGCTTTATTTTTCAACCTTTCGTATTCTTTACGATAAACTGCGCTCTCTTTTAATTTAGGGTGTTGGCCGGCACCAATAAACAAAAAAGCATCTTTATCTCTACGAGCATATTCCGCAAAGCCCTCTACCAGTAAATCCACTCCTTTGTAACCGGTAAAATACCCCAGAAATAAACAAATATTCTTTTGAGGATGAATGCTTAATTTTCTAGAAGCATCTTCTTTGCTTGGGGATTTAAAATTCTCCACTCCATGATGAACAATTTCTATTTTAGAATTCGGAATTTTATACTCTTTTGTTAAAATGTTTTTAAAGTACTTTTCATGGACGATAACCTTGTCGCTCCAAAAACATAGGGGCTTATAAATAATCTTAAAGGCGATTTTTACAAGCCAGATTGGGAAAATTGCATAATTTTCTCGGATAAATTTTTTGTTTATTTTTTTCAAGGAAACAACCCCATGTAAAGTAATGAATGTCTTGTATTTCCTTAGTGTGAAAATTAACCACTGCAATAAATAAGCAGTCACTACCCCTCCAAAAAGACCAAGTTCTTGTTGAATATGAATAAGATCCGGATTGATTTTTTTTACTTCTCTTAAAATTTGATAAAAAAATCTTACATCCCTATCAAAACAACGAATGATTTCAACCCCCTTTTCTTTATATACACTTTTTCTTCCCTTTAATTTTTCCGCCAAAACAAAAACTTTATCTTCTTTCCGATATGGTGTATGATCAACCAAATTTTTTGTATAAGAAGCAACTCCGCCGGTCATGGCATGCTTTTCTTTTTTGGGGGGATAGATTGATATATGCACTATTTTCATATACTTCAAATTATTTCAAAAGTATAAACTACTTATAACTTTCGTTTCCGTACAATATAGAGTGGTCGACCTTGTGATTCGTGATAAATATCTCCGATGTAGAATGCCAATAACCCCAAACATATCAACACAATACCCACCAAAAACAAAATAATATTTGCCAAAATGGCCGGTCCGGAAAAATTCAACGTCCTATCCATAAAATACCTATCACCAATCATCACCAAACCCAAAACACCGGAAATCACCATTATCAACAATCCCAGATAACCGGCCAAACGAAGAGGAAATAAACTTAAGGAAATTAAACTGGTTGCGGCCAGCTTCATAAGTTTGAAGGTACTGTAACCGGGACGACCGTTTTTTCTTCGATTTGCCTCAAAATACAACAACTCTCTTTTAAATCCTAACCAATCAATCAACCCTCTGGTAATCCTATTCCTTTCCGGAAGAGCGTTAAAAGCGTCAATTACCTGACGATCCAATAAGCGATAATCAGTTGCCTGAGGTACCATCGGAGCCTCGGCAATTATTTCCATAGTTTTATAAAAAAGCTTCCCGCACCATTCTCTAAAAAATCCATTGTCCTTATTTGCCTTCCTAACTCCAATTATCACTTCTGCTCCCTTTTCCCATAAATCAATAAATTTAGGTAAAGATTCAACCGGGTGCTGTAAATCGCCATCCATCATAATACAAGCGTTTCCTTGACAATGATGAATACCGGCGGTAGTGGCAATTTCCTTTCCGAAATTTCTGGAAAATTCCAAAAATTTCACCTTTTCGTCTTTCTTCTTTATTTTTTCAATTTCTTGAATAGAATTGTCCGTACTGCCATCGTCTATGAAAATAATTTCGTAGTCATATTTATTGACCACTCCTTTCCGCCACACCGCAATAATTTCTTGATAAATTAAAGGAATATTTTTCTCCTCATTAAAACAAGGAATGATAACGGAAATAATTTTTTTTCCTTATTTTTCTCCATTTGTTTTTAGAATGAAAAATTAATAACTTTTTTTTGGATTCTTCCTTGACAATACCATCGCGAACGAGAACAAAAAAACAGCAACCAAAACCGCTCCAATCAAAAAATTCTCCACAATATCTTTCATTTGATTATGTCGAAAAAGGGAAAGGATACTCGGAATCATTATGCCAACCAAAGAAACCCTCATCAAAAAAAATTTTCTCAGAGCCAAAAAAAACATTACCAGCAGATTGACAACACTGACTAAAAACAACAAAAGTGACATTTCCACCAACAGATAACCATAATCCAAATATTGTTCTCCCACCATCAGTTTAATCGCCAGTTCCGGAGCAAAAATAAAAAAAGTAACCAAAAATAAACCAATCAAAGAAACCAACCCGAGACTCTTTTTTAAAATTTTAATATTTTCTCGATAATCAACTCCCAATTTTACCGAAGAAATCAAGACCGTACCAACAGAACCGCTAACAAAAAAAACTATTCGAGCAATGGTAGCGATCCCTCCATAAAAACCGGCTTTTTCCGAAGGAAAATAATGCTCCACAAAAACCATATCGGCAGTATAAAGAAATGTGATAAAGCCGGTCGTCAAAAAAACTAAACCGGCATATTTAAATTCGTTTAGCAACCTTTCATTTAAAACAATTTTTTTCTCAGTTTTAATTTGAATTCCTTTTTGGTTATCAAATAGGCAAAAAATAATGCCAACAAGGTAGTTGTAGTGATGGCACCAACCGCGCCACTCACACCAAAACCAAACCAAACCAATAAAACCGCAAAAACCAACCGGCCACTGGAAAAAATAATTTCAATCAAGGATGATAACTCAAACCTTTTCTTCCCCTGTAAAAAAAACGACGGAAGACCAAAGGAACACCGAACGGCAAAGAAATCGCCAACACCCAAAAAGGAAATATCGATTGAAAATGCAAAAAAGACTTCAAGATTGGCGCGCCAATAATTATTCCCAAAGACAAAAAAACATTGACTCCCAGAGCAATTTTATACAATTGATTTATAAGAGAATAACTTTCCTTTGAATAATTGTTGGCAACCAGATTGGTAACAACAGTACCAAAAACCCCCAAAACCACCCCCGTTTGCAAAAAAATTGAAACTAAAGTCTGCACCTCCCCGAAGTTTTTCACAGTCATTATGCGACTAAGTATTGGGTGATAAAGGTAATTCAGCACCGCCACAATAGCTGAACCAAAAAAGAGAATGATATTATTCTTTAAAAATTCATCTTTCCTTAAAAATTTCAACATTTCTTTCGTTAATCCCCTCCATTTGACCAAATCAACCCTTGTTTTAAATACAATCACATTTATTTACTAAACCATACTCACGGCTACTTACCAACTATCGGAATAAATTACTTTTAACAATGCAACAAATTGTATCATTACTTCATCTTTTATTTTAATCTATACCCAAAATCGGCCTTGGTAAACCTTTGTTTGTGTTTAAGTTTAATCGTCGTGGCATTATTCAATCGTCCACTATGGTCATAAGTTTGAATATATCCCTTTATCGACTTCTTACGGACTATCACTTTATACTTTCCTTTCGGTAAATTTTTTATTCGGTAATGTCCGTTGTGATTTGTTTTTGCTTTATAGACAACATCGTCTTTTCGGCCCTGATCGTATCTTCCATTCAGTCCATACCAAATAGCCTTAATTTTAATATTTTCCAAACCGGGCTCATTCTCTTCCTGAATGCCGTTTCCATTAATATCCAACCAGACCGTATTACCAATAGACGCTTTTCCTCCTTTGGACTTGTCAGTTTCCGTAGCCGGTCCCGATAAATCATAGATCATTCCATTAACCGCCTTATCCAAATCTTCCTCCCCTCCATCGGTCAAATAATAACTGACTGTTGTTACCGGTTTATCACCCAAAAAACTTTCTCCAAAAACGACATTTATGTCATAATATTTCTCCTTTACGCTATCATACCTTTTGTAAATCCACTTACTTGTATCGTAAATTTTATCGTAATAAAATGTAACTTTAACTCTTTCTTTAGTATCACTACACCGAAAGGTAAACCCGTTAAGACCCAAATTGTAATCATAATCTTCATCCTCCTCCGTTAAATCATCCTCCTCCACAACCCTGTAGCCATTAACAGGCCAACAATTACCGGAGATAATCATTGTTACTAATTTATTATCTTCTAATGAGCTTTTTGTCACAACAAAATTTTGTAAAGCGTCAGAAATTCCATCCTTATTAATATCTCCTCCCAGATAACTTCGCTCAAATTCATCACTGGCACCATCATCATCTGAATCATAATCATGGAAGTCGGCCCAACCGGTTCCATCGGTGTTTATTGGAGTAATATATACCCCACACCACTATCCGGATCATAAGCGTCATCTAACCCATCGTTATCACTGTCCCTTCCACTGGGAGCAATATAATTCTCCGGAAGTTGAGATTCCTTGTTGTCTGGATAACCATCATTATCACTATCTAAATCTTTTGTATCAACAATTCCATCAGCGTCAGTATCTTTAGTATACTCAAAATTTCTCATCCTTTGATCATTAACACTCCCTCCGGTGCTGGCGCTAAAACCGAAATAGACCATATTTGATCCACCAAAACGATTATTAATAATGTCTGGATCCGTATAACTCCCCATTAATTCACCGTCAAGAAAATAAGTTAGAGTTGAAGTGGTTTTATCCCATTTCATTTTCACAGAGTGCCAATTTCCATCCTCCAGATTACCAACGTCTTTTGGTGATGTAATATCTCCCGAGGGATCAGCGGCAAATATATCCGTATCTCTGATTTGAGTATGATCATTATAAATGGAATCACATTCATAATTTCGATAAGTGTCAAACTCAACATAGATTCCGTTTTTTATTCCGGTCGCGCCCAGCTCACCACCGCCATTCCCCAAAGTATCACTACCCCGAGAATCATTATGCAAAATAAAACTCATCCCATCTGCCCCTTCATTGTCTTTCTCACCCATAAAAATATCAAAACTAATTGTAAAGTTGGTGGCCACATCAACCTTAACCCTTTACATAACTGTTCCTGCTTTGTGATCTTCTTCAGGCGTCAATTGCACCTCTTTCGGTCCTATTTTACGGGCCGAGCCAACAAATTTTAGAAAATTATCAACATCGCTAAAGTCAATGCCACGCTCTATTGTATCCGTTATTCCATCATTATCATCATCAATATCATTCGCATCATCTATACCATCTCCATCAGTATCGGGATTGCCCAAGCTTTAAGAGGCTCTCCCTCAGGAAAAGAAGTGAAGACTCCCAACAAGAGAATACTCATCACCAGAACATAAAATAGACTTGGTAATAAAAATAACCTTGGGAGCAACCTGCGATTCCATTTGCCCACAACTTTAATCTTGCTCATTTTTATTTTTCATTATTTGTTATTTTTCGTTTTGTACCCATCCACATTTATTATACCACATTTTTTTAAAAATGGTAATCTTATCCACAATTTGCAAAAAATTCTAGAAATCACAAACACCTTCCAATGCCATTTTATCTTCGTTGGTTAATTTTAAGCTTTCTTCTTGACCTTGATCTTCATTCATATAATACATTATTGATTCAGAGTTGCCAACATGACCAATGATGCCCAGAGCGTGACCCAGTTCGTGAGATAAGACTCTCACTAAATCTCTTTGATCCCAAAAAGCATAGATGTTTATTTCTTGCTTATTTATTTCTCGTCTATATTCCCCATCATCAAACTCTCGTCCATTTTCCAAGTCGTATTTTTTATTAAATTCAGTAATTTTTTTATTGTATTCCTCGGTCAGCTTTTTTTGCTCCTCAGCCAAATCATTCATTTTTTTCGCCAGACTGTTTAAGTAATTTTCTTGGCGAATTAACTTGTCACGACGAGCATTTAATTCTCGCCCTCTTTTATTTAATTTCTTCTCTCTTTTTTTGTCGTACTCAAAGCCGTAATTATAACCAATCACTTCCATATTGTGATCATACATTTCGTTGGTCAATTTTTCTCCGGCGGAAATCAGATAGTCAAACAAATCGGAATACTCTCTATCCATTTTCCGGTATTCCTCATCCCATTTCTTTAATTTTGATTCTATTTCCTTAGTGTACTCTTCTAAGGCTTTTTTTTCTTGATTTATTTTTTGCCTTTCATCATAGATAAGATTTATCTTAAAGTCAGCCTCCGGATCATAATCAAAAAGATTTTTTTGCGCGCTTTCTTCCCACACCTTCTCCGCTTCCTTTAAGGCGTTTAGTAAGTCTTCTTTTGATATGTTAAATTCTTCATCAAGAGTCCCCAGAGAATACTTGATAGGCTTTGAACATCTTTGTTTGGTGACTGTCAAGTAAACTCTTTTACCAACCAAAAAACCTATTTTAGCGTTTTCAACAATCTTGCCTTTATCAAATTGCTCAAAACCATCCGTTAGATAATAACTCACTCCACCGAGGGACAGGATGGCGAAAAAAATAAATAAATTCTTAAAAAAATTATAAATCATTCTTTTCATCTTTTGAAACATTATTTAGGTAAAAAACTTTACTTAACAAAAACCACCGTTCTGTTTAACACAAGTTTTCTTTAATTAAATTAAACTTTTTTCCAACCGGACAGTATATCATTAAATTAGCTATTCGTCAAGTGAAAAAAGGGGCTTGTTTATTGTGAATCCTAAATGGTGTCATTAAGATCTTTAAAACACGAACTCTTTATTTTTTGTTAACGATTTCTTTTATCAACCCTAAAAACGGTAATAGGTCCTACTTTGACGGAAGAGTTAACAAATAAATCCTCCTTTAATTTAGTTCTCTCACTTAACACAGGGTTATTGTGTTGAATTACGTAGAGAACGCAATCAGAAAAATCAGAATCACTGATTTTGCCACCGACGGTCTGATAAAGATAATTCGGATGTTGATGTTTCAAAATATAGCGGTAAGAAGCACGATACTTGCTGGGGGCTTTAAAACATATTTTCTGATTGTTTGCGTTTTTTGTCATATAATCCACCACTTCTTCCATCTCCCGATAAGTGATTCTATCATATTGTTGTAAAGATCCCGAAGTGGCAGTTCGCCAAAAATAATCTTTTTGATTTTCTTGTTCTAAACTCCAATACCAATTACCGACAGCCGTTAAATTCAGAACCAGAATTGCCATCCATAAAACCCAAACCGTTAGTCCACTTTTTCTCTGTAACCAACTAAAAATTCCGGATAGAGCCAAATAAGGAATTAGGAAAGTTATAAACCAAAAACGCATCTGATTTAGTTGGTAAGAGATAGGCAGAAACAAAATGAGAAAAACCGCCCACCAAATAATATTCAATACGAAAAAATCTTTGCCAGTGGCAATCTTCTCTCTTGGTCGCAGTACCCAAAAAGAAAGCCAACCGAAAAACAATAATGTCAATCCCAATATTTCACTCAAAGAAATTGTTTTTGTTCGCCAACCCAACTCCTTGTAATTCAAGGAAAAAAGATTCAAAGTATAATATTCTCCCATCAATTTTAATTCTCTCTCCAATTTTTGGAAGATAGTTTTTTGATTGACTGATTTTTTCAGTAAAGCTTTCTGAAACTCATGTAAATTACTTCCGTGATTTTGCCAATCATAATAAATCACCGGGCTAAACAAAACCAATAAAATCAACACTGCTCCCAACCAATAGCGCCAATTTATTTTCAACAATTTATCTGATTTTTTTTCAAAAATTGATTTCAACAAAAAAAGTATTTTCCGGAAATAATTTTTATCTACTTTTCCTTCTTTGGTAGTTACTTTTTGAAGGTCAATTCGTTGGTAAAGCCAGTAAAACAAAAAAACCGCGGGGTAACCAATCAAAGCCGTGGTGTGCAACTGACTGACAAAACCATAACTCAGAGCCAAAACCAATAACCACCGCCCTCTTTTATCAACCGCCGACTGAAATATTTTATAAGTGGCAATAATAAATAACAAACCCCAAAATAGAAGACTGTTCGGATTCCAAGAAAAACGAGAATACTGAATGACAACATAGCTAAAAGCGTAGAGAGTAGTTACCTGCAAACTGATTAACCGAGAAAAACCTTGTCTGAGAAAATAGTAAACCAATAAAATACTGAGTAAAATAAAAAATAAATTACTGTAAACTACCACTACCGGATGAGGAAGACCAAAGAACAGAGCCGGAATAATTTCCAAATAATAAGAAAGGGGACCAAGATGAAAATCGGTTCCACCGGCTTTTGGCCCCAAAAGCGGTAAACCGCGCCAGCCATTCTCCAGCACCTCGTGAACATGATTGACATTTCGCACTTGATCGGCTTGGAAATACAACCAATCCGACAATTTGTAAGTTCGCACCAAAAAAGACAAGACAATTAAAATTGTTAGGATTACACTTGTTTTTTTCAGAAAACCAATCATTTTTTTAAATTACTGAAATTATTCTTAATTGAAATTTATCAGTCCTTTACCGGAAAAAACATCTTTCCAAAAAATCGCCCTTCCGTCATCTTCGTAATAGTGCTCTTTTATCGGCAACGGTTTTCCCCGGGGAACAGTCTTCCGTTCCTTCATTTCCCAAACTGTCAATGATTTAAAAATTTTCTTTTTCTTCGGTTGATATAATGCCAAAAAATCTTCCAATTCCCTATCCTTTCTACTGGTTTTAGTGATGAGATAAAAAGAACAATCATACTCCGCCGGAGAAGCTGTTTCCCTGTATTTAATTTCCGAATAATAAAAATCAAACAAATATTCAAAGCCTAAGCGATGTTGATACTCAACACTCCGAAAACATATTCCTCTGGAATCTTGATGCCTCACACTTTCTTTGGCAAGGTAATCAACGATACTCTTCATCTCTTGGTAAGTAGTTAAAAAGCCGAAAGGACCCAAGGTGATACGATGATGAATTCGATTATTGATTACTGCCCCTTTCTCCAAGGATTTATAAAAAATGGTACCAGTTGTCAGATTGCCAAAAAAAAGAAAACCGGCAATACCAACTATCGCTACTTGGGGAATTATTTTCTTCCAACCGGAAAGATATTCTCGACTGATTTTATCCAGAAGATAAAACCAGAGACCCAACATCACAAAAAATAAAGGGGCAATCAATAACCAATAGCGCCCTTTGTGTAAACGAGGCAATATCCTGAAATAAAGAAGCAAAAAAATAAAAAACCACAATAAAACCACCAACAAAAATCTTTTTTGTTCTTGACTTAACAAAAACAAACTTTGAAAGCGTCGCCACCATCCCTCGGGTAATTCATTTTTTTGTCCCGAAAATTTACTGTTCAAGAACTTATCAACAACGAAAAAAGAGATTATCAAAACCAGAGAAAGAAAAACAAACCACTCTCCCACCAGAGTGATCTTTTTATATGTGTGCCGATTAAACCCACTGAGAATTAAAGTTGCTTCCTTGCCATAGTAACCATTTAACTTTTTAATTTTTTTTACAAAACTCTTATTCTCCCTTTTTTCCAACTGACCGGCCTTTATCAATCTCTGTAAATTATCTCCTTTGTTATAAACATCACTGATAATCATCGGGGAATACAAAAAAATGACAACCAGAAATCCGGTTATCCACACCGACCACTTGATTCGCGAACGATAAATTAAAATCGTCATCCCGAAAACAAAAGCAAAAGCTACAGCCGCCAAAATATGCAATTGTGAAATCACCGTTAAAGCAAAAACGACCAACAAAAACCAACCATTCCGCTTCTGTAAAGAAAATTCTTTTTTTAAAAAGGGTATTTTTAGAAAAACACGCTCCCGGTAATCCGTTTTTACAATTTGCAACAATCCTTGTACAACCAACAATTCCCAAAAAATAACTTGATTAATATTCCACGAAAAACGAGAGTAAAGAGTCAAAAAATAAGAAAAAGCGAAAATGGTAGTAACCAGAAGACTAATTTTTTGTTTGAAAAAATTTCTAATAAAAAAATAAAATAGAGCTATGGAAAGAAGCGATAAAAACCAATCAACTATCACTAAAGAAAATGGAGTAACCCGACCCAAAAAAAACACTCCTAAATACTGCCAGTAATTATAAATCGGTCCCAAACGAAAAGCACTTTTGATACCGTGAACATTGGAAGGCGCACCGGCTCGCGGACCAAGTAGTCTAAAATGCCCCCAACCATTATCAAAAACATCCTTTGCTTGATAAGCGTCTCGAGCCTGATCCGCTCTAAATAAAGTGTATGGTCCCAATTTTTGTCCTCGCCAAAAGCCGGCTGACACCATCACCATTAATAACAGAAATCCAAAAAAATACTTCTTGAAATATTTACTTGATATTTTGTTTTTCATTATCTTTAATTAAAAATATTTCCCCCGCTTTAACGTCAATTCCTTCAATAGTCTTGTCATCCGTGTCTTCGCCGGAAATAACTACCAATTTCTCCGGATCAATTCGCAAAATTTGTCGCCCCTCTCCACTGACAACATAAAGGACATTGTTCCACATCGTTGCTCCCGCCAAATCAACTTCTTCAATCTTGCCCTTTTTAACAATTTCACCGGTGGAAAAATCAACCAAAAAAATATTATCAGCCACCTTTGCGCTTTGATGAACCACAAAAAACAAGTTATCTTTATAAAAAGCTATCCCCTCCAAACCTATATTAACATCTTCCTCCCTCGGAACAAGTAATTTTCTCTTCTCAATTATTTCCAAATCTTTATTCAATTTATAAATGGTATTTTCCAATTCACTAAGAACATAAAGATATTTCCCATCATGAGTAATTCCTTCGGCATCAGGTATCAAGCCACTTGCTTTTTTTCTTATTCTATCACCATTTAAACATTTAACTTCTCCATTGTCATTAACCAAACAAGCATCATCACCAAAGAAAGTTAAACCCGAGTACTCAACCGCTTCACTCCTTAAAAAGCTAACGGGCATTCTTTTTTCTTTCTCCTTCCTTTCAGTTTGATATTCAGGATCCAACTGTTTGCCGTCCTGACAATTGTATTTCTCTGTCACCGGCTGACGAAACCATCCTTTTAATTTATCCAGATGATTTCCTTTTTTCACCTTGTCGTTAAAAACCCTATACTCCATAATCACTTTTACATCATTTGGAGAGATTGATATTTCATAAAAAGCTCCGGCATCTTTAAATCGGTATTCTTTTTTTAAATATCTTTTTCCCTTCCAAAAACCCTGTAAGACAAAATATTTCGTCACTCCGTCTTTTACGTTACATAAATTCTCAATATGACCGGAAAAAACCGCCCTAACTTCATACTTCTTAAAAAGTTGATGTAATCGTAGTCCTTGAGGGAAAATTCCCCAATTTAAGAAAAAGTCCGTGCTCAAAGGAGGTTGATGAATGAAAACAACTACCTCTCTTTTTTCCCTTCTCGCTTCTTCCAACCTATCCTCCAACCATTGCCATTGTTTTTTATCAATGTGTCCCGGATAATAGTGTTTTTCCGGACCGGCATCAGAATCATCAGGCAAAGAATTGCCATCTAAAACAATTATCCGGTAACCAATATTTTTTTTGTCAATATCTAAAAAATAATATGTTTTTTCATATCCGGTTAACTTCAGCCATTTTTCTTTTTCAAAACTGTTTGTTTCGTGGTTTCCTAAAACATGGTAAGTCGGAGCCTTTGCTTTCTTGAACATCTCATTAGCCTCTTTCCAAGTTTCTTCGGATCGTTTGTCTTTTCCATCAATAAAATCACCATTTTCAATTACCAAATCCGGATGGAAATCATTGTTCATTTTCTCAATAAACCTTTCCATTGCCTCTCGGCTCCGCCAATGCAACTTCTTTGTTTTTTTCTTTTTTTCAGCGTTGAAATGAGCGTCGGTAATAAATCCTATTTTCAAAACATCCTCCTCAACCGCTTTCTTGTGCCACATATTCCAGCTGACCACAAATAAAACAAACAAGAAAGCTCCGATTAAAAAATTTCTGATTTTATTATTCATTGTTAGCTTCATTTTTAATCAACAAACCGGAATCATTGTCATCTCTTAATCTTTTTCGATCCAAACAATTATGCTCCGTGGGGTTTAAAGTTAAATTTTCCCAATGACTGATTTGGTGATATCTTTTGTCGGATTGTTTGTCTTTATTCAACCCAAAAACCCTGTATTCCATTTGGACGGTAATTTTATCCGGAGCAATGGTTACATAATAAAAATTACCTCCGTCCTTAAAGCGATACTCTTTTTTTAATCCTCTATTTGCCTTCCAAAATCCTTGCAAAACAAAATACTCCGTCAAACCGTCTTTGACATCACATAACCTTTCAATGTGTCCGGAAAATACCCCTCTAACCCCATATTTATCAAACAACCGATGCAGTTTTTCACCTTTGGGAAATAATTCCCAGTTTGGTTTGGCATCGGTCCGCAAGGGAGGTTGATGTAAAAAAACCACCGGATCTTTATCTTGCATCACAGCTTCTTTCAAGACGCCATCTAACCACTCCCACTGCACCAAGCCCAAAGCTCCGGGATAATACTCTTTCTCTGGTGAGGTATCTTTCCCTCCCGGCAAATGATTTCCATCCAAAATAATTATTCGGTAACCGTCAATATCTTTAAAATAATACGGTTTTTTGTAACCGGTCAACTCAAGCCAGGTTTTTTTTGTAAAACTCCTCATTTCATGATTCCCAATCGTATGATAGTATGGCATTTTTAGTTTACTCATCATCCGATCGGCAATCTTCCAATCCATTAAAGCGTTATGGTCCTTACCGTCCACCAAATCACCGATTTCAACCACCAAATCCGGATGAAAATCATTGTTCATTTTCTCAACAAACCTTTCCATTGCCTCTCGGCTCCGCCAATTCATTTCCCACTGATCATTCACTTTCTTCCCATAAAAATGAGCGTCAGTAATGACTCCTATCTTCAATGGCTTCTTAACAATACGCTGATTCAATTTTTTTTGAATAATTTCCGCTTCATTTTTCGTTTTTTTTCCCAATGATGTATCGTTCACCACAGAACAGCCCGCCAAAAAAACGCTCCAAATGACAATTCCCAAAAAAAAGAACTGTTTCTTTCTTTTTATTTTTTTAAACATTTAATCAATTTGAAAACTTACGCCGATAATCGCTAAATGCGAATAGTCCTATTTCTAATTATATCCAAAAGTGCAAACTGAGGCAAATCAAAAACTACAAAATAACCTAAAAGCAAAACTTGCCCCGAAACACCCCCCATACTATAATGAAAATAATCAATAAACACACTTGACAATCCGCTAATTTAATTTTTATAAAATTTTGATAACCCTTAAAAAAATAATATGAAAATAAAAAAGCATTTCTTACTATTATTGATAATTCTTTTAGGTGGAATATTTCTTCGCTTATATCATTATAATGAATGGTTGTTTTTTAAATGGGATCAAGCTCGTGACGCTATTTTATTAGCGCCGGCAATTCAGGAAGGACCACAAAACCTTCCCCTTCTTGGTCCGCGAGCCACCAAAATCGGCGAGGACTATTTACGACTTGGACCAGCCTATTATTACATCCAATATTTAACCGGCGTCATCTTCCAATCAACCGAACCGTACATTTTCGCTTACAGCGACTTATTTTTCTCTATTCTAACCATTATTCTTTTCTATCTTTTTCTGCGTCTTTATTTTTCTCGGAAGATCTCTTTGTCAGCAACGGCAATGTACACTTTTTCTTTTTTGGTAATTCAATATTCTCGTTTTGCCTGGAACCCAAATTCCATCCCATTCTTTACTCTCTTGGCTTTTTATGGATTACTCCGCTTCTTTGACGCCAATCAAGCAAAGAAGAAAATGGGCTGGTTAGCCGTTTGGGCTTTGGCTTACGGCCTGGCTTCCCAGTATCATTTTTTTGCCTTTTTCACCTTAACCGCCGTCTCTTTTGTTTTTCTCGGTTATTATTTCTTTAAAAAGATAAGAAAAGATGATTTTCAAGGAAAAATAAAAACAATCTTTTCCAAAAATTCTCTACTCTATTTAATGGTAGTCTTCGCAATTTTAGGATTTCTTTACACCCCGGTTATTATCAGTGAACTAAAAACAGATTTTAGCAACAGTAAACTGTTTTTGCAAATGTTTTCCGCTTCCGGACGAAAAGACAAAACTTTTGGGGAAAAATTTCTTCGTAATTTTCGCGAACAAGGAAACAACTACACCTTAATAACTACCGGTTTTCGTCATCGAGCGAAAATGAAAGATGATCCTTTGACCGTTGGATTGGGTTTGTTTATTATTTTTTCCGGCTTACTCCTAATTGGACGGGAATTAATTCTTAAAAGAAAAAAATCATTCAACGAACAAAATAAAAATGATGGGGAACGAAATTTTTTAACACTTCTTAATCTCTGGATAATTCTTTTTTTTCTAATTACTATTTCCGCCTCCTACCAACTGCGACCTCGTTATTTCACAGTCGTCTTTCCGGTTCCTTTTCTGATTATCGCCTTTTGGTTTCATTTAATCCAAGAAAAGAAGCGCCAATATTTTCCAATTGCTTTAACCACTGTCACTATTCTGATTTTAGGACTCAACGCTTACAATCTACAAAAATGGTTTTGGGAACAAACCGCATCCCAAACAAAAAATTTCAAGACCTACCGTACTTTAATCCTAAAACATAGAGATGGCATAACTTTAGGGCAATTAGAGAGAGTCGCTGACTATTTGTCGAAGCAAAAAACAGCCACCACTCTTTATTATTCAACGCCAACGGAATATTATCTACCTTTTAAATATTTATTTATTTTGAGAGGAGACAAAAATGAGAGTAATTTTAAATATGTTAAATCTCCAATTGATTTAGTGGGTAAAAAAAATATTTATTTGATTGATAATCACCAAACCGGAAAGGCAAGCAAAAAAATAAGACCATACTTAAAGGAGATTTCCCGAAAACAATTCGGGCAAGTTTTTGTTCACAAAATGCAAGTAATCAATCAGAAAACGCTACGTCAAGTCGCTACAAAGGAAGCAAGAAAAAAAATGCAATTATTACAAGAGTCGCCCTCCTCTGCCAAAAAAAATACTGAAAGATTATTTTGGCGAGACCTGCTAAAAGAAAGCGATATATCGCCTAAAAAATAGACTTCTCAAAAAAAATCTACTTGACAAATCCGAGGAATTAAATTATACTAAATTGAATTAAATTTAATTTTTAAACAAGAAGTTGATGAGCAAGGAAATATTGGTTTCCATTATTCCGGCCACCTTTAATGAAAAGGAAAATATCGCCCCTTTGATTGAAAAAATCAGGAAAACAATGAAAAATGTTTCCTACGCTTACGAAATAATTTTTGCTGATGATAGCACTGATGACACTCCGGAGAAAATCAAATCTTTTCAACGCAAATTTCCCAATATTAAATATTTGCGTGGCCCGGGAAAAGGCCTATCGGCCGCCTTTATTGCCGGATTTAAAGTAGCCAGAGGAAAATATATTATTTGTATGGATGCCGATTTGCAACACCCGCCGAGTTTAATTCCGAAAATAGTTTCCCAATTGGAAAACGGTTCCGAAGTAAGTATTGCCAGTCGTTATATTCCGGGAGGAAGTAATGAAGGATTAGGAAAATTCTGGAGTTTTTACGGGATTTATCGACGACTGATTTCAAACAGTATGTCCCTCTTAACCAAAATTTTATTTGTACCAATTCGCAAAACAACAGATCCAATGACCGGCTTTTTCGGTTTTCGGAGGGACTTGATAGAAAATAAAAAATTGGAAGCCAAAGGTTTTAAAATTTTGGTGGAAATTTTAATGCGAACCAAACCGGAAAAAGTAACCGAGGTTCCTTTAAAATTTCAACCCAGAAAACACGAAGACAGCAAAGCTACCATTCGTCAAGGAATTAACTTTTTTAAACACTTAAAACAATTATTCTTTGAATTGCCGGAAGCGGGAAGGTTTTTAAAATTTTGTCTTGTCGGTTTAAGTGGTGTTTTGATTAACTTGGGATTGCTCTATATTATGGTAGAAGGATTGGCCATACAAAAAATCATCGCTTTCTCCATTTCCATTTTTATATCTATTCTTTCCAATTACTTCTTTAATTCGCGTTTCACTTACCGCGACAACCGTTCTCGATCGCGTAAAGAAAGTATCAAACGACTGGGCTATTATTATCTCTTTGCTCTTTTGACAACATTCATCACTCTTTCTGTTTACCATGAATTAATCAATAACTTGCATTTTCACTATCTCTTGGCGGCTTTAATCAGCATTATCTTAACTGTCTTATTGAATTTTTCTTTGGTGACAAGAATCATTTGGAAATTGCCGGTGGAAATTTAGTCGCCAAATCCAACCAGTCTTCTAATTTTAATTTCTCTGCCCGAATATTTTCCGGCAGAGATTTTTCTTGGAAAATTTTCTGTAAAATTTCTTTTTTTAAATGATAACCATTTTTAAGATTATTAAAAAGAGTTTTGCGTGGAGAAGCAAAACCAATTTTCAATAGCCGAAAAAATCTTTCTTCTTCCATTGGATTACCTCTTTTATTTTTAAAAGGAGTTATTTTCAAAATAGCTGAATCCACTTTCGGTATCGGTTTAAACGCTTTTCTGGAAACATAATCCACTATTTCCGCTTTCCCATAATATTTCACAGAGAGAGATAAAATACTTTCTCTTCCATTCTTAACAACAATTCTTTCCGCCACTTCCTTTTGTACCAATAAAACAATAATCTCCGGTAAAACTTCCTGTTCTAGCAACAACCTGATGATCTTACCGGTGATGTAATAAGGAATATTGGCAATCACCTTATAACCATTCTTATCAAAATTATTTTCCGCCAATACTTTCGGTAAATTTATCTCCATAATGTCGGCAAAATACAGTTCCAATGAATTTAATCGGTTGTGAATTTTTTGCAAAGAGCTATTTAAACTTTTCATTCTTTCATCTTTTTCTATTGCCACGACCCTTGCACCATTTTTTAAAAGTTGTTTAGTCAAAACGCCCTCTCCCGGTCCAATTTCCAAAACATTATCTCCAACCGACAATTCTCCGGCTGAAACAATTTTACTTAAAACCGTTTTGTCCTGCAAAAAATTTTGTCCCAATGATTTTTTCTGAATGATTTTCATAAATTTCCAATTAAACTGCGGGTGTACGATCCCCCGTCATTTCTATTACTTATTCTTGCCTCATTATAGCACACAATTTTAAAATTATAACACCCATTTCAACGGCACACTGTTCAAAAAAAATAAACAGGACACTAATTATTATTTATGCTATACTAAAATTAAGACAGTTCTTCGAATAACTAATCAAAATAAAAAACAAAAAAAGTTGCATCTATGTCACATTCCGAATATCAATTAGAATCAGGTCAGCCGTTCTCTCCCAAATTCTCCAGACGAAATTTTTTGAAAACCTTGGGAGCGACTGCGGTATCATTGTTCTTACCCCCACTGCCCGAGAGTATGGCAACGACAAAACAATCAAAAGAAAAAACACCCGATTCTCCGCTAATAGAAATACTGGAAAAGAATCTTAACGAATTCAATAACAATACCGAAGCTCTAGATCAGTTATTCAAATTACTCAACGGACTGCGATTTAAAAAAGTTCGCTCTTTACCCAATGGAAAGAAGTTTGAAGTGGAAATAATAGATACCGGCAGACAAGATTTTGAATATGGTCAAATTAAGAATCACAAAACCCAAACTCTACCGACCTTCAGTCTAAAAATACAAATCGCTTCAAATTTTCAATTGCAAGATTTACCGGCTTTCAACCAAGTTATCGCCACGGCTCATAATGAATGGCTTGCGGAACATAATATCACCGACCAAACATATTACATACCGGGCAACCAGACTTTGGCGGATTTTTGGTATTTTTTTGCGGATAAATTAGAAGCGGAAATTGGGAAATGGAACGGAAGGAATACTATTATTCCGGCGCAAATGCAAGTCATTCAATCCATTTTTGAGGAATTGGGAAGGCGATATGGTCAACGACGACAGGTCAGTAATAGCGCTTGGGAAGCTATTTGGAATTTGGAAATATCCAATAAAGATTGGGTGGACAACAAGGGTTTGCCGGAAAGCAATTACAATCATTTAGCGCGCCTATGGCAAAAAAGAAAGGATCAACCGAATGAGGAGGTTGATACGGAAGCACTGCAAAGACTATTCCAAAAAGCTTTTAGAAAAGTGGAAGCCAGATTACAAACTCAGTTCAGGGAAAATCTTTTTCATCATTGCGAATTGGAAATGGTTAGAAAATCAAACTTGAAAAATGACCTAAAAAATGCCTGGGGGAAAAATCAAGAAATAATCGCCTTCTTACGAGAGATTTTCCGGGAAGATTTTCAAAAACTGGAAGACCAGCAACGAAAACACCGATATCTACGGATGAATATCGCTCAAACCAACGATAAAAACAAAAAAAGGGAATACCAGGAAGAATTATCCGAATTGGAGATTAAGATCGCCAAACAAATTAACGCTATTATTTACAGCGACAAAATATGGGAATATCCGGATGACCAAGATGGAAATCCGATTGATGGCAATTATTCTTTTCAAGATATTCTTGAGAAGGAGGTAAATTGCATGACCAGAGGTCAACTTATTTACAGTCTGTGGAAAACTTTTTTTAAGAGGGAAATTTTGGCGGCAACGACAACAGAACATTTTTATTCGCTTTTATATTTGCCCAATGAAGAATATTGGTCGTTGGATGGATATGTAACAAAAATAGAAAATATTGAAGATTGGAAAAAAGCCAATAATCAAATGGGTTTATTTAGTGATTTTTATCAAGCCGGTCTTTTAAGTTGGCAAGCTTCTTTTATAAAAAACAACAATCCTTTTTTGGCTGAGATTTTATACCGAGAAGCCATACGACTTAATCCTGATGATACTGATCTTAAAAATCAGTTGGCTTCTCTTTTGTCAAAACAGGGACCGGAGCGCTGGAAAGAAGCGGAAGAGTTGTATCGAGAAGTGATACGACTTAATCCGGATAATACTGATCTTAAAAATCAGTTGGCTTCTCTTTTGTCAAAACAGGGACCGGAGCGCTGGAAAGAAGCAGAAGAGTTGTATCGAGAAGTGATACGACTTAATCCGGATGATGTTACTTCTAAAAGTAATTTAGCTACTCTTTTGTCGATACAGGAACCGGAGCGCTGGAAAGAAGCGGAAGAGTTGTATCGAGAAGTGATACGACTTAATCCGGATGATGTTACTTCTAAAAATAATTTGGCTACTCTTTTGTCGAAACAGGGACCGGAGCGCTGGAAAGAAGCGGAAGAGTTGTATCGAGAGATAATACAATCGGAAAAGGGAAAAAAGGGAGAAATGTTATTATGGTTTACTACATCATTGGCTTCTCTTTATGATATAGACGGGCGCGGAGTACCGCAAGACATTAAGAATAAAATCTCTCCTAATCAATTATCAACATACAACAGAAAAGCTATTAAATTTTACATAGAGGCACTGAAGTTAAGCATCGATAACCCAACTTTGCAAAACTGGTTATCCACCGAAGAAATATTGCGGAGAATAAACAACTTGAATCAAAAAAGAACTCAACTGTTACACTTGAATATATTTTAAAATTATTCTCCCAATTTTAATTTGACAATTCTTAATCTCTATCCCCCTCCAACTATACCAATCATTAAACCAATAGTAGCAATAATGGCATTAAAAATCCAAAATCTAACCGTTACTTTTGTTTCAGGCCAGCCAAGGACTTCAAAGTGGTGATGGATTGGTGCAGCTAAGAAAACTTTTCGTTGAAAAAATTTTTTGCTAATCAATTGAATAATCACGGACAAAGATTCCACAACATAGATACTAACCACAAACGGCAAAACCAAAACTGAATTTAATAAAAGCGCTACCACCCCCAAGGTTGCCCCTAAAGAAAATGCCCCCGTATCACCCATAAAAAATCGTGCCGGATAAAAATTAAACCAAAGGAAAGCTAACAAAGAACCGGCAATGACTGAGCAAAAAGCGGCCAAATCCATTCTACCCTGAAAAAAGGCGATGACCGTGAAAACGGAAAAAGCTTGTATTAAAATCCCGGCATTTAATCCATCCAAACCGTCGGTTTCATTTGATGAAAAAGCGGTGGCGGCAACAATAAACATAAATAAAGGAATATACCACAAACCAATTTCCATATCACCAACAGCGGGAATGTGAATTGTACTCCAATTTAACTTATCATAAAACCACCAGGCACCCAAAGCACTAAATACAAGCAACCAACCTATTCTCCAAATAAATTGCATACCTCCTCCTTTATTTTTTCCTAAACGATTAATGCTCATCCAATCATCAGCCAAACCGAGAAAAGCGGTAAAAATCAAACTGAAAAATGGCAACCAAGTTTGACTGCGAGAAACAAAATTCAAACGATTAATCCAGACATTGGAAAATAAATCAGATAATAAAGGCGCCAACCAAGACATTAACCAAGCCAAAGAAATAACTGATCCCCAAATTAATACCCCTCCCATTGTCGGTGTTCCACTTTTATGAGCATGCAATTTTCCAATATAAGCCAATTTTTTCCCGTCAACAGATTTTGTTTTTATTTTTATCCCTATTTTATATTTATACAAGAAATGCGCCCAAAAGGGGGTTAAAACCATAGTTAAAAAGAAAGCTCCTGCGGACAATACAATAATTTTCGCTAAAGCCAAAACTTCCGGAATAGTTTCAATATTAGCGATTTGCATAAAAACAAAAAATTAAAAATTACTTCCATCTATAACTCCTGAAAGCCCAATCTATCAATGCTTTTGCGTCATCAAAACGATAATCATCATTTAAAACAACGGCTACAACTTTATTCCTTCCATTTGGTTTATCACTGGCCACCAACATCAAGGTCTTACCAGCCTGGTAAGTAAATCCTGTTTTTGCTCCCAAACAACCGGGCATTGTGTCAAAAAGAATATTTGTTGTTGCAAACCGATGTTTTAATTTTCCATCTACTGATTCAAACCATTTTTCTTTTACACGAAAAGCATCCCAAACAGCCCGATATTTTTCATTTTTAAAAGCATATATTACAACTTGAGCAACATCTTCAGCGCTGGAATAACATCGCTTCGGATGATCATCATCATCCAATCCAGTCGGATTGCAAAAGTGACTGTTTTTTAATCCCATTTCTCGAGCCTTTTTGTTCATTAACTTGGCAAACTCTTCTTGTGAACCGGCAACTTCTTTTGCCAGAGCAATAGCGGCATCGTTAGCACTGTTTACCAACATCGCTTCAAAAAGATCTTTTGCCTTAACCCTTTCATTCTCTTTTAAAGTATCTGAAAAACAATAAGTACTGGTGGTACAACCAACTATGGTCGGAGAGACTTGACAAGTCTCTTTATCAATTGTAACAATTTTTTCATCCAGATTTTTAATGTTATCAATGACCACCAAAGCAGTAACCAATTTTGTCAGGGAAGCAATCGGTAATTTTGTGTCAACATTTTTACCATACAAAATCGTTTCACTTTCAAGATCCATGGCAATGGAAGCCTTTGCTCTAATATAAATATCCTGCGCGTCATCTCGCTTTTTTGGTCCTTCCACTTCCTTTAATTTCTCTTCCTCCGGAACAGCCACCGCCGTAATAGCGCTTTCCAATATTGATTCTCCGGTTCTGTGTTCTTTGTAATTTTTGTCAGTATTCGCAATAGCTGTTTTAGCTCCTTTGACATTAATAGATCCTTCTTGACTAATATTTAAATAATCTGTTGTCAACAAAGTCCAGGTGGTGGCTGATAAGATAAATACTATAACGCTCCCTATGTTAATCCAAATGGCAGTTCTCATAATAGAAATGATTTACTGATTATTTTGAGGAGGTTTGTCTTCTATTTCTTCCTTCCGACTAAGTTCATCGTATTCCGGCAACTCCTCAAGTGATTTTAGGCCCATCTTTTGCATAAACTCAAAACTTATTTCGTAGAGATAAGCCCGACTGTCCAGAGGATTTTCTTTTCTTTCAATTAATCCTCGCAAAAGCAATGTTCTTAGAGGGAAATTACAATTGACTCCCCTAATGTATTCAATTTGGGCCTTGGTAATCGGTCCCCTGTAAGCAATGATAGCCAAAGTTTCCAAAACAACCTTAGACAAATCCTCACCGGCCATCAAACCCAAAAATTTACTTACCAACGAACCGTATTCAAACTTACTGACCAACTGTATTTTACCATTCTTCTCTAATAACTGCAAACCACTTGTTTCTTTTTGGTACTTTTCTGTCATTTCTGCCAGCAAATCGGAAAATTCCTTTTTTTGTAATTTCAAAACCTTACGCAATTTCTCCCTGCAAACCGGTTCCGCCGCAGCAAACAAAACAGCTTCCAATCTACCCTGATTAATCATTGGGTCTGATTTGCCTTTTTGATCTGTTTTCTTTTTTTTCTTGTCCATTTCTTTAAAATATTTTATTTTTTAGACCCCTGTCTTTTAATAACAATTTCTCCAAAATTTTTCTCTTGTCGAACATTAATTGTTCCCTGTTTTAACATTTCCAATACCGCCAAAAAGGAAACAATGACATCCAATTTTCCCTTTGATTTTTTAATCATATCTCGAAATGTCAACTTCGCCCGTTGACGAATTTTTTTGCGCAATTCTCCTATTTTATCCTCCAAGCTAATAACTTCTTGCCAAGTCTCTTCTTCCAGCTGACTCACCGCCTTCCGTTCCTCTTCCTTTCTTTTGAGAAAATCTTTGAAGTAATTTTTCAAATCATCTTTTGTAATATCCATATTACTCATCTCTACCGGTGGTTTCTCCAACCGACGCGTCATAAAACAAGACTTTTCTTCCGACAAGTTCACCCCTATTTTCTTTGAAACTTCTTGAAAACGACGGTACTCCTTTAATCGCTCTTCCAGTCCTTGCACCTCCTCTTCTTCCTCAACTGTAAGCTCGAAAAAGGGTAACAAGGCCTTTGATTTAATCAAAATCAGCTGAGAGGCAATGGATAAAAATTCACTGAGATTATTTAAATTTATATTTTCTTTTTCTTCCAAATAAAGCAAAAAATCATCCGTGACTTTAGCCAAAGATAACTCGGTAATATCCAATTTTTCTTTTTTAATTAACTCCAGCAGTAAAGGCAACGGGCCTTCAAATTGATCAATTTTTATTTGATAAGACATTACAATTAGAATTCTACAAATAAACTTTTTGACATTTCGGACAAACAATACCACCCAAAGTTCTCCGGCTTGTTTGAATATCCAATTTTACCGCCAACGGCGTACCACAATTTTTACACTCAAAATTATTACCTAAATGATATTTATCAACCAATAATTGCGCATCCAAAGCAAAAGGGTCTATTTGCAACAAATACTCTCCGCCAATCATTGCCCGAGAAACTCTTTTCACAATCTCTTCCGGAGCAGTGTTTGACTTATCAATATAATCCTTCGCCCCCAAAGCCAACACTCTCTCTTTTTCCTCCCTGGTGTTAAAGTTGTCATAAACGACAATCGGAATCTTTGGGGAGTGTTTGTCCTCCTTTATAGACTCCAGAAAACCGATTCCGTCAAGGCGTTCCATGTTCAAAGCTGTCAAAATAACACTGATACCACTTTCTCCGTCCAAAAAAGATAACCCTTCAATTCCATCCCGAGCAACCAAAACTTTATAATTATTTCTTTCAAAAAGATTCTTTAATATCTCTTGTAAAGATTTATCCGGTTGAATGATTAATATTGTATCATCCTTACTTAATTTTTTTTCCATAAAATTAAATTACTTTTCAAATATTTTAAAATCAACGATAATAGGTTTTTGGTGTGGGTAAAAAAACATCGGATTAACATCAACCTCCACCAGATGAGGATTTTGTTCCCCTAATTTTAACAATTTTATAACCTGTGCAACCAAATCATTCAATGGAATTTTCATTTTCTTGAAAATTTCTCCCAACTTACTGTTTTCCAGTTTTTCTTTTACATCTTTTTTTCTAATCTTGCCCACCCAGATTATTTTTTCATCAATTATTTCCGTAATAATTCCCCCTAAACCGGCCACTATAATCAATCCGAAATTATCATCCCTCTTGAAACCAAGTATTATTTCCAGGCCTTTTTCCAATTGATGTTGGACTATTATTTTTTCCCCCGGAAAATCTTTTTTAAATCTTTTCAATTCTCTTACGGCCATTGATATATTTTCCAAGCCAACCACAACGCCGTTTTTCGTATTTTTGTGAACCACCCGAGGACTATCAACCTTCATCACCAAAGGAAATTCTTTCTCGTCTATTTTCCGTAAATCTTCCTCTTCTCTGATATATTTTCCTTTGAGAATATTTAGATTGAATTCCTCCGCCATTTTTTCAGCCTCACCATAACTCAATAATTTATTTTTCGTTGTTCCACGAGAATCTTCTTTTTTACCGGTGATCAACACACTTCTTCTTGTTTCGATATTCTTCAAAGCTCTAATTAAAACAACAGGGAAGGGAAAATTAATCAAACCATATTTTACCAAGATACCATTCGCCAACTCTCCCGCTTTTCCACCGATTACCACCGGAAAAATGGGGATTTTGCTTTTTTGATTGATTTTAACGATCACTTCAGCTATTTCTTCAGTCGGAGTTTGGGCTTGAGGCGTGACCAAGACTAAAATACCATCAATTTTTGTTTTGAAATTGATCAGCGTTTTCAGCGTCTCTCGATAACGATCCGCCAAGGCATCCCCCAATAAATCAATGGGATTATGCACCGAACTTTCTTCGGGAAGGTTTTTTACTAAATATTTTTTTTCACGAACAGAAAAATCTTTCAAACCCAACCGGTAACTTTCAATCAAATCGGTAGTAATAACACCGGGACCACCGGCATTGGTAACAATTACCAAGTTGGAAAATGCTTCCGGTTTTAACCGATTTTTGGAATAAAATTTGGTCAAAACATTGATCACCGCCACAAAATCTTCCAGTGTTTCAACCAAAATACCCCCTGCGCTTTTAATAACCTCATCAACAATAACCATCTCTCCGGTCATTGATCCGGTATGGGACTGGATAGCCGTTTGGGTTTTTTTATTCCGACCAGCCTTAATAATAACAACCGGTTTAATTTTAGTTATTTTTTTAAGCTTTTTTCGGAATTCTTGACCAACAGAAATACTTTCCAAATAAAGAGCGATCAATTCCGTATTCTTATCACCAGCATAATAATCCAATAAATCATTTTCATTGAGATCTATCTTATTCCCCAAGGAAGCAATTAAAGAAAATCCGAAGGCTTCTTTTTCGGCAATGTCGATTAAAGAAGTTATAAATGCTCCCGACTGAGAAATCAACCCTACTCTACCAACACTGATTTTTCTCTTGGCAAAACTAAGATTTAAATCTTCAGTCACATTAACCACTCCTAAACAATTGGGGCCTAAAACATTCAAACCATATTCCCTGATCAAACCTTGCAATTCGTCGCTTCTTTTTTGACCTTCTTCACCGACCTCGGCAAAACCGGCGGAAATTATAATTATATTTTTGATAGACTGACTGTGCCAAGCGCATTCTTGAACTATCTGATTTACGAATTTAGCCGGAACGGCAATAATCGCCAAATCAACTTGCTCGTCAATATCTAAAACCGAACTAAAACATTTCAATCCCAAAATTTTTTCGTGATTGGGGTTAACCGGAAAAACTTTAATCTTTTTCTTCTTTTTTAAGTTTTCCAGTAAAATATTACCTATTTTGCCTTGACTGGCGGAAGCGCCAACAATAGCGATACTTCTTGGGTTGAAAATTTTTTCCATTCTGTTTTTGTAATGTTTTTTATCCTACTTTATCATTATACTATCTTTTAAAACTCCAATCAATAATCTCCGATCTATAACCCAACAAACAAAAAAATTTTGTCGGATTTAATTTAAACCTCCTGCTCGGAAACCAGATTGACTGTTCGCACTTGTTTATTTGTCCCATACTCAAATTTCAATAACCAATATTTTTCCGGCCAAATATTCTTTATTTTTTCCGGCCACTCCACTAAAACCAGATTGCCTTTATCGGCAATGATTTCTCTCCACCCCAAGTCCAAAATATCCTCTTCCCCAACTCGATAACAATCAAAATGATAAATATTTCTGTATCGGCCATTTAATAGCTCTTTATCAATAGAAGAAATTGTGTTTTTCCCCAAAGAAGGAAACGGGTTGGCGTTCTTTTTTTGGTTGATTGCCGAATTAATAGAATATTTTTTCATAATTACAAAAGTCGGCGAAGTAAATGGCCCTTTGGCGCCCAACTCTCTCAAGAAAAATTGACTAAAAGCAGTCTTACCCACCCCCAATTCTCCCTGCAAGAGAATAACATTTCTATTCTTCGTTAAAACGACTCGTAAAAATTCTCCGGCAAATCTCTCTGTGTCGCTTATTGTTTCTAAAATTTTCTTCATATTTTAATCTTAAAATATATCTGCCACAATTTAATCATACAAATAATTTGACTTTTGTCCATCTTTATCAATCAAGTAAAGGTCTTGACTATTTCCTTGTTTTGTAGTATACTCCTTTATTAGAGATAATTTCTGATATTTTTTGTATTTTTGTCTGTTTTTATTTATAACAAGATGTCCAATTCAAAGAAAAACAATCTTTCTACCATCGCCATCGTCACCAGAGTTGGTGATCCCTTTGTTTACACGATATTTAACGACACCTCTTGCCATAAAACAACTCCCTTAAAAAACCAAGGTTTTTCAAAAACATCTTCCACAAAAAGAAAGAGGCTAAAAAAAGAAAAATTCTTGAATAACATAATTATAAAAAAAGACATTCAAAGAGAAGTATTGCTCAAACCCACTAACTCGCCAGTCAAAGAAGAAAAATTCATCACTAATAAGAAACCTAAAAATCAATTCAAAAAAACGACTATTTTAGAATCATTAAGCAAAAAAATGCCTAATAAAAAAATGCCGGAACCTTCTCCACTATTCATTAAATTTTATTATTTAAACAGTGTTTTTTTTCTTTCCGTCATATTCTTTCTTTCCACAAAAGACATTCCTTTTTTTCATAATATCTATACTTTAACCAGGTGGTATTTGGTGACAGTTGTTATTTTATCAACATTTTTATTAATGACTTTTACAACCCCGCAAGAGGAAAGTGCCCAGCTTTTCCCGCAAACAACCACAAAAAAAGAAAAACCAAAAAAGAAAACAACTAAAATCACAAACAATCCTTTCAAAGAAGATGATTCCGAATCACAAACAAACGACAAATCCAAAAAAGAAGACTCTCCCATAAAAGACCAGAAACTAAAAACAATAACTTCTCACTAAAACTTATCAACTTTTTTAATTATCTTTGTCGTCAACTTCCATTTTAAAAATTATTTACTTGCGAAAATCTCCCTTTTTAATTCATCGGATAATATAGATTCCTCCCTCAAGAATTGCAAAAAATCCCGTTTCTTTTTGTCGGACATAAACTCTAACTGACCCGTTTTTTGCATCTCCAACGGAATCAATTTTAAATCAATTCCTTTTTCTTTATCTTTATTTTTTTTAATATCTATCTCCACTCCCAATACCGACCGGACTTCTTCAGAAAAATATTGGTCAAAAACAAAATTTCCCAAAGAATAAAAAATAACTTTATCTTTATAAACTTCTATCGGCTGGACAACATGGGGGTGAGAACCGATAATCAAATCCGCTCCGGCCTCAATAAAACGATGGGCTTTATTTTTTTGCGCTTTTGAATTTACCAATTTATACTCCAACCCCCAATGGGCATAAACAATCACAAGATCAACTTCTTTGTCTAATTTTTGAATAATTTTCTCCACTTCCATGACTTTTGGACCACTAAAACGACTATAATTCACTAAAGCAATTTTTTGTCCTTTTATTTTTTTTATCAAAAAAGTTTTTTCCGGGTCAAAAGGGTCACCAAAATAATCAATACTATTTTTTTCCAAAAATTCTTTTGTTTGTTCTAAACCGTCATTATTAAAATTTAAAATGTGATTATTGCCAATATTAACTATTTTGATTCTATTTAAATTCAAAAATTGTTTCGTTTGTTCTTGATCAAAGGTAAAACGAAAATGATTAGGATCATCTTTCCCTTTTCCGCTGGAAACGGATTCATTATTGGTAACCGGACCTTCCAAATTAACCACCACCAAATCCGGCTCAGCAAACAATTCTTTAATTTTTTGCGTAAAATACTCTGCCCCATTTTTGTTCATTAAAGTTCGATTATATCTATCCAACATCAAATCTCCAAAGAATAAGATTTTTAGACCTTCTTTTTTTATCATATTTCTTTGGTTATTATTTTTCCTTTTATCAGAGGCTCCAACTTTCTCCAGAACAATATCTTTTTTATTGTTATTTTTTTTATCCTTTCCGTCTAAATTTTCCGAAAGATCTCCTTTCTCATTGTAAATAATAATTGGCGACCTATTTTGATTTAACAAAACCAACACTACAACAAAAATTATAATCCCACTCAAGACAATCAAACTGATCTTTTTCAACATCTTTTTGTTTTATTAAAATAAAAATAACTGACAGCCACCAGTAACCAAGCAACAGCAAAGACGGAAAATCCTTGAAATGACCACAGACCGACAATATAACCGGCGAAAAAAATAAACAAGCCGGCCAAAAACCTGGATATTAAATTTTCCAAAGATAAAACACTGGAACGAATCTTTTTATGAATATGTTTATTGATCATATTGGCTATCTCAATTTTAAAAGATGCTCGCGCGAAAAACAATAAAGCAAATAAAACCAACAACATAAACCGACCATTTACAAAACCAAGTAAACCAAAAACAACCAGTAAAATCAAAATATCATATTTTAATCCCCAATATATTTCACGCTCTTTAATCCATGCGCTACCACCCATAATCACCATTCCCAGTGACATAATAAAACCAACCTCTTCAACTGCAATCCCGTTATTATCCAACAACGGAGCCATAAACCATTTAATATTCAAAAATGCGCCCGTAAAAAACGTTGACAAAATCACAATCTTCCGTAAAATCTTTTTTTTAGATATTTCTCTAATACTTTTTATGGCCAGCTTATAGACATTATCATTGACCACATCATCTCCTTCTTCTTTATTTATTTCCCTTTCTTTAACTTTTATTCCCCAATAAAAAAATACCGCCACCAACATAGACAAAGCGCTCAAAACAAAAGGAAGCCAGGGAAGAAAACGGTAAGCCAAAGTGCCGGCATTTATAAAGAAAAACAAAAAGAAAAAATTATACTTTTTTAATTTAGCATAATCCCTTTTGAAATTATCGGAAATGCCATACAATAAAGCCACATCACTGCCGGAAACCATTCCTGTTCCGATGGCCATAAATATTTTAATTGTTAAATAATAATGAAAGTCTCCCGGCAAAGCAGTTAAAAAATTCCCGATACTCAACAAAAAAACACCGAAAATAACCGACCACTTTCTGGAAAATCTATCCGCCAACACCCCAGTGGGAAATTCCGCCAAAACAACAGCCAAACTATAAACAGCCACCAATGCATAAAGCTCTTCCATAGACAAACCACGCCATAAAAAATATAAAGGACCAATCGCTCCCCACCAGAAAGAACCGTAAAGAATATACGCAATTGTAAATTTTCGTAAATTTGTCATTTTTTTATTTTTTTGTCAAAGCATCCCCAATTAAATAAACATCGCCGGCGCCCATGGTTATAAGAATGTCATCTTTTCCTAAATTAGCTTTAAAGTATTTGACAGCATCCGAAATGGTGTGAAGATTTTTAACCACTTTTTCCTTCTCTTCCTTTTTAATTTTCGCCACTAAATTATCACTACTGACTCCTCCCTGCGCTTCCCGAGCCGAACCAAAAATATCCAAGAGATAAACTTCATCCGCCTCCTTAAAACTTTTTCCAAAATCATCCAATAGGGCCTCAGTCCGTGTAAAAGTATGAGGATGAAAAATACATTTTATTCTTTTATCCCCATATCTTTCTCGGGCCATTTTTAAAGTCTTTTGAACTTCCACCGGGTGATGAGCATAATCATCGATAATAATCGTTTTCCGGTATTTTCCCTTTATTTCAAAACGACGAGCTGTCCCTTGAAATTCCCGCAAAGCCTTCTTAACGATATTTTCATCGGCTCCCAATTTTTGCGCCACTTTTAAACAGGCGGTGGCATTTAATAAATTATGCACTCCAAATAATTTAATTTCTTTCTTTTGTTGACGAATAGCCGGACAACAACCGAAAGTTTTTCCCCGACATTTATCATCCGGGCAAAAATTATCATTTAGTAAAATATCTTTAGCGCCAACCTCGTCATAAAAAATCACTTCACACTGAGCAGACTTGCTAATTTCAACCACATTTTTATCACCGGCATAAGCAACCAAAAAACCATCACTCGGTATGCGAGCAACAAAATTCTTAAACACCTGCAAATATTCTTTTTCATTTTTGAAAAAATCCGGATGATCATAATCGGCCGAAGTTAAAATGACCACTCGCGGATTATAATATTGTAATTTATTTTGATATTCATCTGCTTCAATCACAAAATATTTGCCACCGAAATTTTTATCTTTCGGATTTATTAAAACATTTCCTCCCCATTCTAAAACTTTTGAACCGACCAAAGCAGTTGGCTTTAAACCTGCCTTCTCCAGAGCGGTGGCTAACATTGCCGTGGTCGTTGTTTTGCCGTGAGTACCACAAACGGCAATACCGAACTCCGCTTCATTAAAAATCGCTCCCAAGGCTTGCGGATAACTCATGACCTTGAAATGTTCCTCATTTGTTTCCATAACATATTTTAATTCTGGATTTGTTTCCGGTTGAACAGCGGTGGAGTAAATTATTAAATCTATTTTACCTCTACCACCCAGCTCATCTTTTATATTATGAAAAGCATTTTTCAAGTTTTCTTCGGTGAACTTATGAAAAACTTTGATACCAGCTTTAGTTAAAACATCGTAATAAAAATGATCACCTTCATCAGAACCGACCACATTTTTCCCCTGTGCTTTCAAAATACAGGCCAGGGCCGATGTCCCCGCCCCTTCAATTCCGATTATGTAGATATTTTTCATCTCTTTTAAGTTGACTATACTCATAGCTTAATACTTTTCTTTTAAAATTTAATATATTTGCCGACCAGATAATTTTCCACCGGCTCTTTAGTAGTTTGGGTAATTTTCTTCGGTAATTTATTTAACGGAAACCAACCAATTTTATCACACTTATCCGGCTCCATATTTTTTGGTTCTCCGCCAATTATCTTAGCAATAAAATTAAAAGCCACCCAGTGTTGTTTTTCGTCACTAGTTTTTTCGGTGATAATATGATCGGTATGAGGCAAGTAACCGATTATTTTCACTTCAATACCCAACTCCTCTTTCATTTCCCTAATCATCGCCTCCTCAACCTTCTCTCCAAATTTCACTCCTCCGCCGGGCTTACTCCACCAACCCGCTTCATTACGAACTTCACCGGCCCGACGAATTAATAAAACTTCTTCCCGGTCATTTAAAATTAAACACCCGCCCCCGATTCCGATATAGTCTTTTCCCTTTTTCATACTTTTTGATTTACTTCGTTATAAAAAACACCACCAACAAAACCAAGATATGCAATATTTGGTCTTGCCAAATATACTTAATAACACCCCAACGACTTTTCAGAGGGTCTATTAGAAAATGGGAAATAAATATAATCCCCAAAGACGACAATGATAATTCCGGTCCAAACAAAATAAACACTGCCAAGTAAACAGCCACATGATAAAAATTTATTTCCCAACTTTTTCCTTTTCCTTCCGCCAGCCATTCCGTTTGTAAAGCGATGTCACCAATAAAATGACAGGCCAACAACAATAACAATGTTTCCATAATAAAATTATTTATTTTTTACTTCTTTTCTTTATTTTTTTCTTTCTTCTTTTCTTGCCTTGCCTTAATTTTTGAAAATAATCGTTAATTGCTTTTTGTAAAATACATTTCTCATTGTTTGGTAATATTTGCGCAACTTCCCTTAAAATCCTTCGAACAGTTCCAGGTGCCACAAAATCATCCGGAGTAGTCAATAAAATATTTGGGGAGTTTCCCCATTTTTGCACCGCTCTGGTTACTGTTTTTTTATCTATCAAAATCACCCTTGGTAAAATCTCTATTTCTCGCTGACGAGACACTTGATGTCCTTTTTTTATTTTATCTTTACGCTGTCGGTTAGAATTGGTAATTTGAATCGGATACCGTGTCTTATCCTCACCAACCAATAACCAAAAATCAACACCTTTTTTAATATTATCTTCCGGCAAGGCCTTCTCTGCCCGAAAAGACAAATTATTTCTCAGAAAAAATTTATTAACCATTGACTCAAAAATCATCTCCGCCAACATTCCTCCGTATATCTTCCTGTTTTCAGCGAACATTCTTTGGTGGTATTTTTCAACACTATTCAGCACCCTTCCTTTCTGCAAACACTCTTCTTTCAAACGGCTAATTTCCTCCTTAAGTCTCTCTTTTAATTTCAGTCTTCGCCAATAACTATCCCACACCAATTTCGCAAAATTCCACCAATCGTCCCCTAAACCATCCACCTTATAAAACAATCCCCACACCGCCCCCTCTAAAATTTGTTCCGGTCTAATTCTCAATGCCATGTTACCCTTCAATAAGACCAACTCTCCATCCTTCACCCCTATCTCTCCAACACAACTATTATATATTCCCTCTGTGGCTTGATCTAATTCATCTAATTTATTTGCGGGATTTTTTTTCATTGTTTTTTTGGTAATTGCTTGGCTACGTCTCCTAAAAATTTAAATCTTTCTTTGATAATGCAATAGATATCTTCATAATTGCGCATTAGACTCTTCCATGAAGAATATACTTCTGCATCAATAAAAAGCAATCTTTTTCTACCATCTTCCATCTCCGCTAAAACCAAATTTTTTTTGCCAAGTAAATCAACTACCACTCCTTCACGGGCAAATTCTTTTGTTTTTCTGTAAAATTTCAAAAAGGTTTTATTTAATTTATTATCATGGCGTAAAATGTCAAGCAGTTCTTCGATTGAATAATCAAAAATATCAGTCATCCTCTTAATGTATTTCTGTACCAACAAAATAGCTAATCTTCCGTCATTACTCGCTCGACAAATTAACAAATCTTCCGGCAAAAATAAATCTTCAATATCGTAGTATTCCTCCAGAAATTTTCTACCTTTTCGCATATCTGAGGCTATTCTAACAACATCTTTTACGGTACTGTCTCTATCACAATACATGATTTTTACAACATAAAGATTTTTTCGACCATCCAACTCTTCCATAAGGTGCACATCCTTTCTCGTTCCCTCGGCAAATTGCAATTTATGAATGAACATAGTTTCCAAAAAAGGCAAAGAGTTTAAATCTTTTTTATTCAATAAATTTTGCCATCGTCTAACTGTTTCTACCGGAAGATAATCAACAACCAAACTGGTTACCGCTGCCAATTTTTGATTCATCTTTGCATTTGGGTCGGATAATATTTGCCAACACATACCCCTTCTTTCGTCAGGAAAATTCAATTGGCATCTTAAAATAGTATCTAACCTTCCCTTAATTTTTTCTTGAAACATATTACCAAACATCATTAAAACCAATTGCTTATTTTATCTTTTTGTCGTCATCAGTTTCAATTAAAACTTCTTTCAATTCATCCAAATTCTCTAAAATAATACCAATTCCCCGTACAACCGCCGTTAAAGGATCTTCCATTTTATAAACCGGCATTTCCGTTTGTTCAGCAATAAGTTTATCTAAACCTGCTATCAATCCGCCTCCGCCGGCTAAAATAACCCCTTTCTGCATAATATCACCTACCAATTCCGGGGGCGACTCTTCAACGGCCGACTTGATGTTGTTGATAATGATTTTCACCGCTCGTGACATTGCTTTTCTTATTTCGTCGCTGGTTATATACACTTCTTTCGGCAGTCCGCTTATCAAATCCCTTCCTCTAATTGCCAATTCTTTCGGTTCCTCATCGTCGTAACGGTAAGCATTGCCAATTGCTATTTTTGCATTTTCAGCCGTTCTTTCACCTAACAACAAATTATGTTTGTCTCGCGCATATTTAATGATATCTTCATTCATTTTATCACCGGCCACCCGCAAACTCCTTGCTACAACCACACCACCCAAAGAAATAACCGCCACCTCCGTCGTTCCTCCGCCAATATCTACAATCATATTTCCGGCCGGTTCTTGGACAGGTAATCGCGCACCGATAGCTGCCGCCATCGGTTCGTCAATTAAATACGCCTCTCTCGCTCCGGCATTTTTAGTGGCGTCAATTACCGCTCTTTTCTCCACCTCTGTTACTCCCGATGGAATACCGACTATCACCCGCGGTCTGGGCAATAAATTAAATCCATCTCTGTGAACTTTTTCGATAAAGTATTTTAACATTTGTTCCGTAGTTTCAAAATCTGAAACCACGCCATCAACCAATGGTCTGGTCACCACGATGTGTGCCGGAGTTTTACCGACCATTTTTCTAGCCTCTCGTCCAATGGCTAAAATTTGTCCCGTTCTTTTGTTAACGGCCACCACTGACGGCTCATTAATCACAATACCTTTGCCTTTAACATAAACTAAAGTGTTAGCCGTTCCCAAATCTATGCCGATATCTTTACTAAATTTTCCAAAAACTTTATTTATCATTTTATAATCACAAATTTACCAGAATCTCATAACATCTTTGATGGTTACCCAAAACATTAATAACAACAATAAAGAAAAGCCGATCATATTCACAGCATTTTCCACTTTTTTATTGACCGGGGAACCCTTGATTTTTTCAATTACCAAAAAGATAATCCTACCCCCATCAAGACCGGGGAAAGGTAAAAGATTAACAACTGCCAAATTGACCGATAACATGGCCACGAATTGGAATAATAAAGCCCAGCCCATCTTGGCAACTTCTCCACTCATCTTAGCAATACCAATCGGACCGGTAACTTCTCCGTTAACACTTTTTTCGGTGAAGATGGCTATGATCAAACTTGTCAAAAATTTAAAAATCATAACCAGGACACCCCAGGTGGCCTTCAATCCCAAGGCAACCGCTTGAACAATAGAATGTCTCTCAACCTTCATTTTGGCCAAGCCGACTCCTATCACACCTTTTCCGTCCTCGTCATCTATCTGAGGAGTGACTTCAATTTTCTCCACCCTTTCAGTTTGAGGATGTTGAATTTTTAAATAAATCTTTTTTTCTTTATTATCTTCGATAAATTTCACCAACTCATTAATTGAAATGTTCGTCTTCATATCAACGGTTGAATGAGCCATGCCTAAGATTTTATCACCCAAAACCAATCCCGCCTTATCTGCCGGCGAACCTGGAACTACCGATGTGATGGTAATCGGTACACCGGAATTGACGTCATCGTCACTTAGAGGCACAGGCAAGCCAATCCAAAAAGCCAAAGAAAACAAAAAAATCGCCAAAAAAATATTCATAGTAACACCGGCCACTAAAATCTTAAATCTTACCCAAATAGATTTATTGGCGAAACTTTTTTCATCTAAATCACCATCTTCCGTCTTGTCTTCTCCATCTTCCCCGGTAATCTTCACAAAACCTCCCAATGGCAACAAATTAAAAGAATAAATTGTCTCATCTCTTGCTTTTACTTCTTCTTTCACCTCCTTATTTCCCCAAACAATCTGCCAACGCCCATCCTTATTTTTATAGACTCCAAACAAACGGGGAGGAAAACCAAAGCCAAATTCTTCCGCCCCAACTCCGTTACGCTTCGCCGTTATAAAATGTCCGAATTCATGCACTAAAACCAGTACAGCTAACACTGCAAAAAATATTAATAAAGTCATTATTTTATTCTTAATTAATTAATTATCAATCACCCAACTCCTTCGCCGGATATTCATTCCTTACCTTCAACTCCGAATTTTGTCAAAACAAAACAGGAAAAATGAATACTCTAAACACTCATCACTTCTTCTTCTTTTTTCTTAAATATCTCATCCACTTTTTTTATATATTCATCAATAATTTTTTGTAATTCATTTTCTTCTCTGAATTTGTCATCTTCCCCAATTAAGCCTTCTTTTTTTCTTTTTTGAATATCTTCTCTGACTACCTCCCTTTCTTTTCTGATTTTAATTTTGGCCTCTTCTGTTTTTTTGCTAACAATTTTCACCAAATCACGTCGCCGTTCTTCCGTTAAAGGAGGAAAAGATAACCTTATCACCTCACCGTCATTGACCGGCGCAATACCCAAGTCGGATTCATTAATTGCCTTTTCAATATCAACCAAAGAATCTTTATTCCAAGGAGCGATTACAATGGTGCGAGCATCTACGGCAGAAACATTCGCCGCTTGTTTTATTGGAGTCGGCGCTCCGAAATACTCAATAACCAAATCCTCCACTACCGCCGGATTAGCCATGCCCGTACGAACAGTTTTTAAGTCCTGAGAGTAATGTTCAATGATTTTCTCCAGGTTACTTTTTAATTTGGTAATGTCTTGATTCATATCGCTTTGTTTAAAGAATTAAAAACCGAGAAAAATCCCTCTTTTTCTTTTACTCTTATATGTTCCCAAAAATATCGTATTGTGATCACTATAACTTATCTCAAATTGGGATACATTCCATGGTATATTTTTCAAAGGAATCGCTCGCCAAGTCTGACCGCCGTTCATAGTTTTGTAAAGAACCTTCCCGGCAATTAAATACAAAATATTTTTGTCAACGGGATCGGTTTTAATAATATTCGCCACCGTATTGTTCGGCTTCAGGAGTGTTGGCAATAACTGAAATGTCTCACCTCCATCACGAGTGACATAAAGACCCCCTTGATACAGAACATATAAAACTCCTTTCTCTAATTGACTGACTGCCAATGAATATATCGCCCCATCCGTTTGAATTGTCTTAAATGTCTTTCCGCCATCACCGGTAACATAAATTTTTTCATTATTAGTCGCAAAATAAATTCTATTACTATCCTGACTATCCATAACCATTGCCGTTACCGGAAATTCAGCCCAGTAAATCGCCCTCCATTCATTACCGCCATCAACCGACTTGTAAATTCCACCCGTATTATCGCTAGCATAAACTATTTGAGGATTTTTTTGATCCACTAACGCATCCAAAACAATCGGCTGGGATTGATCTCTTTGAAGAAGAAGACGCTTCCAGTTAACACCCTTGTCAACGGTCTTGAAAAAAGCCATTTCTTGACCGGAGCGAGCAATAATATACAAAACATTTTCATTACTTGGATCAAGTAAAATCCGACGGACATAAGTAAAATCACTTTTACTGGTTGCCCAACTTTGTCCACCGTTACCGGAACGCAAAATACCATCATCAACAGTTCCGGCGTAAATTACTGCCGGATTTGTCGGACTGATTGCCAAGTCCAAAATAGAAGAATTTGACAAATCCTTTTCTTGGCTGATCTTATTTATTCTTTGCCAAGTTTCTCCCCCATCGTTAGATTTATAAACTCCTCCGTCGCCGATTTTAACATTTTTCTTTCCAGAAAATTTTTCTTTTTTAGTTGAACACCCTCCAAAAACAGTCACCGATACCAACAAGAAAAAAATCAAACCAAATTTAATTTTATTCATCTTGCTTGTTTTAATGTTTTACTCTATATTTACAGTATAGCTTGAATTAACCTCCCTGTAAAGTATGAATATTGCACAAGTTTTGAGAAAATATCACACCACGGTTGATCAAACGGATTTAAAAATTGTTTTAGGTTTTATCATTAAACAATCTCCGGAATTTATAATCACATATCCGGAATACAAATTGTCTTGGTGGGAAATGTTAAGGTTGAAAATTGCTCTGCAACGATTGAAAAAAAATACTCCGGTAAACTACATCATCGGCGAAAAAGAATTTTACGGCCTGAGATTAGAAGTAACCAAAAACACTTTAATTCCTCGTCCGGAAACGGAAGGGTTGGTTGAATTGGCAAAGGAAATTGTTTCTCAAATAACCGGACCTCTAAATCTCTACGATATCGGCACCGGTTCCGGCAATATCATTATTGCCTTACAAAAAACACTAAGCCGGGAAAAGGATATCTCTTTTTGGGCTTCTGACATTTCTTCCTCTGCTCTGAAAGTTGCCCAAAAAAATTTTCGCACCCATCGACAAAGATCGGTGCGATTCTTGAAGGGTGATCTGTTGAAACCATATTTTAGTAAAAAAATTATCAAACAAGAAACCCTCCCTTTAACAGATAAATCCAAGACAAATTTAATTATCGCCAACCTACCCTATTTATCCGAGGAAATTTATCATACTGCGTCCTCGAAAGTAAAAAAATATGAACCGGCCTCAGCTCTGGTTGCCGGCAAAGATGGCCTTGATTATTACCGAAAATTATTAAAAGAATTAAAGGAAGTAGCCCAAAAACACACCCTGCCGAAAACAATCCTGCTTTGGGAAATTTCTCCCGAACAAAAAATATCCTCCGCAAAAATGATTAAAAAATTTTTTCCGAAAGCCAAATTGGAATACCATCGTGACTTGGCCGGCAAATGGCGTGTTGTTGTGATTTTCCTGTAACCAAAACTATGCTATAATTTATTTGAGGAGAATTTGTAATTTATCGTTTCATGCAGAGGAAAAAAATTATTTTTGCCGTTGCCGGCGAAGGGATAGGACATGCCACTAGAGCAAGTATAATCATCAACTATCTTACAAAAAAGAAAAAATGCCAAGTGAAAATATTGACTTATCATCTTGGGTATTGGCATTTGTCTAAAAAATTTAAGGACGTGGTGAAAATTTTCGGCCTTCGCTTTGCTCACAAAAACGGTCACGCCACCTATACCGGAACGGTGTTAAAAAACATAAAAAAAACACCTGATGCCGTACAAAGTTTTTTAAAGATTAAGAAAATCGTTAAGGAGTTTCAACCGGATCTGATAATTACCGATTTAGAACCTTTCACCTCCTTGGTGGCAAATATATACAATATACCTTTGATATCCATTGACAACCAACATCGTATAACCCAAGGAGAAATTGAATATGAAAAAAAGTGGCTCTTAAATTACTTAATTAATAAAATTGGAGTCTCTGCGGTAGCTATTAACGCTGATGCGTATATCATTACCAGCTTTTTTAAATTCAAGAAAAAAGCGCCCAATGTTTACATTGTTCCACCAATTCTTGATGAAAACATTCTGCGAGCAACACCAGGTAACAAAGATTACATTTTAGTTTACAACTCTACTAAAAATAAAAACTTACAAAAAGCTCTTTGTGCCATCAAGGATACGAGGTTTATAGTTTACGGATACAACACTGAAAAAAAGAATAATCATTGTCAATTCAAGCGACGCAGTCACAAACGGTTTCTTAATGATTTAATTAATGCCAGAGCCGTTATCGGTACTTCCGGGTTAAGTTTGATGAGTGAGGCCATTCATTTACGCAAACCGTTCCTGGCTCTACCCATCAAAAAAAGAATCGAACAATTAACCAATGCTTACTATTTGAAAAAATTGAAATTCGGTGATTATTCTGAGGATATTACCGTAGAAGACATTGAAAAATTTATTAACAAAATTGATTTTTATCGCCAAAATTTAAAAAAACGACAAAGAACCGATAATAGCAAATTATATAAACTTCTTGATACTTTACTGGAAAAACTTTGAAAATTTTCAAATATTTGTTATAATTTAAAACGGTTGATTTTAAAATTAAGGGGGATGACAAGTTAATTATATGAATAGCGTGAAACAGAATCTGGAATTAGACTTTACAAAAATAACCGCTTTGGAAAACCAGAACTTGGAAATATTTTCCAGTTCTTTTGTGGTAGATAAAGCCGGTTACAGTCAGGAAATATTGGGTAGTTTATTTGGGATTATTCAAGTTTTAGATCACTCCAAAGAGTCTGAATATTTACCAAATCTCCTAATTAATGTTATCAAAAAAAAGTTCTACACCCAAAACAGTAAGGATTCCGGAAGAAATTTCGAAAAAGCTCTTAAAAAAGCGAATGAGACCTTAGCCGAACTGGCTGAACACGACATCACCAATTGGGGCGAAAATCTTAATGCTATTATTTGTCTAACAAAAGACGATAATCTTTATTTTGCTCAAGCCGGTCATGCCTCGATATTTCTTCAACGTAACGGACGAATATCAGACTTAAGCAATCCAAATCCACCGATAAATATCCATCCGGTAAAAACTTTTCAGGATGTGGTAGTGGGTAATATTTTGCCTGATGATAAAATAATAATCAGCACTCCAGATATAAAAAATATTTTTTCTCTGACCGAATTGAATAATTTAACCCAAACTTTTAACAGTACGGAATTTGACACGGCCCTAACGGAGACATTGAAAAAAGAAGCTCGCAATAATTTAACTATCATTGTTAATGTGAGCGATTCCCTGGACAATGAAAAGACAAGGGATGAAACAATTCTTTCCTCAGAAGAAATTTTAAAAAACAAGAACTTCCTTGGTGCTGATATTACCGATATCAACAAAGAAGAAACAGAAGAAGAGGAAGGAAAAATTCCCGAAGAAAAAAAGAATGCCAAAGAAAAAAAAGAAACGACAACACCCGAAAAAAAAGATAAAGAGATAGCAAAAAAGAAAAAGGAAGATAAAGAAAAAACGGATAAAACCGACGAAAAAGAAACCGGGTCGGAAATACCTGTCACCAAAAAAAATCCCTCTTTAGCTTCGCCACCCCCTCAAAAAACCAAAATCCCTTCCAAAAACAAAAAATCCAACAAATCCTCTTGGGAGGTTGAAAATGTTTTACTAAAACGCCCCCCCAAGAAATTAAACGACCTAAAGATTGAGGAAGATTCTCCCAAAGAAAAGAAGTCTCCCTTTGAAGAAAGTCCGGAGATTTTCATTAGCGCCGATGAAGATATTTCAATTCAAAAGAAAAAGAAATCTTTCATCAAAAAAAATAAGTTGGAAAATTTTTTTCGAGGAATAAAACCAAACAAACAAAATGATCTGACAACAGATACCAATAACCAACAAAAGAATACCACCTTGTCAAATTTTTTTGTCAGTGGCAATAAAATAATACAATTAACAATAGTTAAATGCAAGGCATTTGGCAGAAAGTTGTCGAGTAACTATTTACCAAAAATAATTACCGGAGTTAAAAACATATTCAAACACGAAAAATTCAAAAATTTTATCAGTCATTTTTCTACTTGGCTTAAAAAAATAAAATGGCCGAACGAGAGACAAAGAAAAAGGTTATTGTTTCTTGTTAAAAAACATTATTTAAAAATATTATTTCTCCTTCTTTTAGTCTTAATCCCCCTTCTCTTTGCTAAATTCTCTTCACCCGCCAAAGAAGAAAAAAAGGAAGAAGTTCCGGTAAAAACAGAAACTAGTTTACAAAAAAAACCAACTCCAACTCCGCCAAAAAAAATAACTTCCGCCAAACAGTTCGTTGACCTTGATAAAAAAATAAGAAAAGTTGCCGGTAGTCAAGATTTTTTAATTATTTTAACTACGGACAATTCTTTAATTCAGGTAAACAAAAAAACCAAAGAAGTTTCAACAATAAATCCCGAAAAGAAAATCACCCTTAGAAATATTAAGAATATTTCCTATCTGGATAATTTGGATTTATTTATATTAAATAATGACAAGGAAATTATCTCTTACAGCCCGAAGACAAAAAAGTTTCATCCAAACAAAATCGAATTTCCGACAAACTTTAATTCTTCTCTGCAAGAATCTTTTCTGGATTATTTATACATTTTAGACGCAACTTCAAAGCAAATTTATCGCTACCCACGCGCTACCGGTGGATTTGGATCGCCAAAAAAATGGTTAAAAGAAAATCTAACCGAGACCGCTTCTTTGGTTGGAATGATAATTAGTGGCAATATTAAATTAATACACCGAGACGGAACCGTTGATATTTATAATAGAGGAATAAAAGAAAAATCAACTAAAATAAAAACCGGGAGTATTAAAATGATTGTCTCAGAGATGGCGCTAGACAACTACTACTTACTAGCCAACGAAAATGGAAAGACAAAAATTATACAAGTTGATAAAGACAACAATCGCATAATCAAGAAGCGTGAGGATATTATACTTTCCAAAATAACTTCTTTTTTAGTGGATGAAAAATTGAAGAAAATATACCTGTTTAAAGATAATGAAATTTTAACCTTAAATCTTTAAAAAATTTCCTTGAGGTCTTGTTGTTATAAAAATACAAAACAACAAAATTTTTCTTTAAAACCAAATTTATCAAGAAAAAGTTTTATCGCTTTCTAATGCTTTTTTTACCGGGGCAAAGGAGCGACGATGGATTAGGCAAGGTCCTTTTTCCATTAAGGCCGTTAAATGTTTTTTTGTTCCATACCCCCTGTTACTATTGAAACCGTAATCAGGAAATTCTCGGTGATAATCATCCATTAATTTATCTCTGACAACTTTGGCGTAAATTGAAGCAATAGAAATTGAAAAAATTTTTTGATCCCCTTTAAGATAGGAGATTTGGTTTAATTTTATTCCGGGAATTTCTTTATTTCCATCAACCAAAACCACCACCCTTTTTTGACATTCTTCCCGTTCAATATTCAATGCTTCTTCAATTTTCGGTAGAATATCCTCCACCGCCAGTCGCATAGCCAACAAAGAAGCGTTAAGAATGTTTATTTTGTCAATAATTCTCTCCGATACATCTCCCCTGCCAAAGAAAAAAGATTTTTCATTAACCATAATGTCATATATTTTTTTTCGTTGTTTTTCGGACAATGTCTTACTATCTCTGATAAGATCTTTTTCCTTAAAATCAACATCAAAAAAATCGGGGTTAACCCAAGATGCGGCAGAGACCACCGGTCCGGCTAAAGGACCGCGACCGACTTCATCAACACCTATGACAATTCGTCCTTTTTCTGAAAGTTTCTCCTCTGTAACACTGGTCGGTAGCTTCATAATCATCTAACACTTAAATACATTTCCAGTAAAATTACTCCTGTTGCCACCAGTAAGGCATCCCACCATATCAATAGGCGCAAACTTTGCAAAAACAATAGTATAGTTACCAATCCGGCCAACAACATCCCTCTTCTAAATGAAGTAGTAACACAAAGATAGAGCTGTTCAATTTTTGAATGGCGACAGGAATACATACCTAAAACAATTGCCGAAAAAATCCCGCCCAGAAAGAGGAAAAAACCAAGATAAAAAACTATCAAACTGAAAATATTCACTTTACCCGTGAATCCTTCCGATGGAATTTCCACATATGGATTTAACAAAAAAACAGACAAACTAAACAAAAATAATCCGAAAAGAGAAATGGTAAGTAATAACAATTTAAAAAGACTGGTTCTATCTTTTTTCATTGACAGTTTAATTATCGTTAATTTAATTCATCCGACACTCTGGCAATCTCACTAAAAGTGGTTAAACCTTCAATTATTCTTATTGCTCCGTCTTGACCCATTGATAACATCCCCTTTTCCAGAGCTTTTTGGTGAAGCTCGGCAGTCGTTGGATTATCGGTGATATATTTTTCCATTTCATCATCAACCTCCATCACTTCAGAAATTGGCATCCTTCCTTTGAAACCAAGTCCGTTGCAACGCGGACAACCGACCGCTTCATAGATTTTCCACTTGGCGGGAATTTTTATTTTTGCCGAGGGAGAAATCTTATTAATAACTTTTCTTATTTGCTCTTCCTCCTCTTCCTTTAATTGAGCGGCAACCTTACAATAAGGACAAAGTCTTCTGACTAACCTTTGAGCTATAAAACAATTTGTCCCCGTAGCAATATCCGAAAGATTAACTCCCATATTAGACAACCGCCTCACCGAACCGGCAGCATTGTTGGTGTGTAAAGTGCTCAATACCAAGTGACCGGTAAGTGCCGCTTGATAAGCCATTCTGGCCGTCTCCTCATCTCTGATTTCTCCAACCATAATGATATCCGGATTTTGTCGCAAAAGATTCCTCAAAGCGCTTGAAAAAGTGTAGTTCTCTTTTTCATCAACTTGTGTTTGTAAAATACCATCTATCTGATATTCAATCGGATCTTCAACGGTGATAATTTTCAACTCCGGTTTAACAACCTCTTTAATCGCGCTGTAAAGAGTAGTTGTTTTTCCACTGCCGGTCGGACCGGTATTCAAAACCATTCCGTTTGGTTTTTTGATATTCTTTTTTAACCGCAATAAATTCACCTTCCTTAAGCCTAATTTATTTAAATCTGTGGCTTGAGCAACTTGATTCAATAAACGCATCACTATAATATCTCCATAACCACCTAAAATAATGGACACTCTAACATCAACCTTGGAGCCCAGTGAACTTTTTAAATCAGAAGGCAGAACAATTCTAAAACGACCATCAACAACCCCTTCTCTTTTTTGTGTTTTAACACCTATTAACTCTTTTACCTTATTTAAGATTGTCAAATATTCCTCCATTGGTAATTTAACTATATCATGCAAAATACCATCAATACGGTAACGAACCTTAAAATATTCTTCCCCCGGTTCAATATGAATATCTCCCGCCTCCATGATCAAACCGGCAGCCAAAATATATTTTATTTTATCAACTGATGATACATCTTTTACCACCTCCTTCAATTCACCATATCCGCCATTGATTTTTTTAATTTTCTTTATCACATCCTCTTCCAACTCTATTCCTCTTGACAAGGACTGGATCATTATTTTTTCATATAAATCCAATAAATAATCACCCTTTCCAGCCACCCTTTGCACCTCTTCCAAAGATGTTTTTCCTTGAAGAGTTTTTACTATTCCGTCTTGTTCGTAAGTAATCATTCCTTTTTCCAGAGAAGCATTTCTTATGTCATATTCTCCAGCCATTGATTCTATCAGCCGACGAATATCTTCATCTATAATCATAATTTCAAAGATACCAATTCTCCCCTTATATCCCAAACCATTACATTTTGAGCATCCTTTCGCCCTCCACAAGAATTCGATTTTTGCCGGTACATCCACTTTTGATTTCGGAGAAATCAAAGAAAGCATCTCTTTGATTACCTTGACGGTTTCTTTAGCCGGTTTATATTTTTCTTTACAATGTGGACAAAGCCTACGAACCAATCGTTGAGCAATAATAGCGTTAACAGCCGGGGCGATAATTGCCGGTTTAACACCAAGGTCAATCATCCGACCGATAACTCCGGCTGAAGTATTGGCATGCACCGTGGTAAAAACCAAATGTCCGGTTAAAGACGCATGCACGGCAATTTCCGCAGTCTCATCATCTCTTATCTCTCCAACTAAAATAACATCCGGATCCTGACGAACAATAGCTCTTAATCCGGCGGCAAAGGTATAACCTCTTTCTTCTTCCACTTGAGTTTGTCGAACACCGGGAACCTGATACTCTATCGGGTCTTCAATACTGATTATCTTTTTTTCTTCTGAATTTATTTTATTTATTAAAGCATACAAAGTTGTGGTTTTTCCACTACCGGTCGGACCGGAATTAATAATCATTCCTTGTCGCTTTTCCGATTGATGTACCAACCACTCATAATTTTTACCAAACAACCCCAAGCCCTCCAAATTCAATGAGCTTATATCTTGATTCAACAAACGCAAAACAATATTTTCTCCATGATTACCGGGTAAGACGGAAACCCTGATATCTATTGAGGTTTTTTCATTTATCTTAACGCTAAAACGGCCATCCTGTGCAACATCACTAATATTGATCATCATCTTTCCCAGTATTTTCACTCTGGAAACAATTCCCGGATAAATATTCTTATTTATATGAATAACGTCATGTAAAACACCATCAATTCTATACCTTAATCTGACTAGATCTTCTTTTTCCGGCTCCAGATGAATATCAGAAGCGTTTAATTTTATTGCTCCCGCTAAAATAATATTTAAAATTTTCGTTGTCGGGATCTCATTTATTCGTTTTCCCAATTTCATTAAAACTTCCAAATGAGTTTCAAATTCTTTCAGGTCATCTCCCGATAGTTGCAATTTCAATTTATCAAATTTTTCTAAAAGAGTGTGTTGATTTCCATAGAGCTCCCAAGCATCCAACAAAGAACTTTCAGAAACAACAAACAATCGCACCTTAAAACCATTTTCTTTTTCCAATCTTTCTTTAATTGCTTGCACACCACTCTCCAAAGGGTTGAAAGCACCGATAGCCAACTCCTTTTCCATTTTGTGTATTACCACCAATCCATTTTTTTTAGCCTCTTCTTCCGGTATCAAGTTGATGTAACGAGATGATATTGGGAAAATGTTTAAATCCAAATACGGATAATTGATTGATTGCGCATACTCCGCACTTTCTTGCTCTTCGGAAATATGCTTCATTTGAGCAATTTTCCTTTTGGTACCGGACAAATCAACATAACGATCGTTATGTTTCGGAGTTTTTGTATTATTTGTTTTTTGTTTATTTTCTTCTGTCATAATATTGTTTACCAGACACTTGGGTCGCCTTGTGATTTTAATTTTATTTTTTTCTCCATCTCTCTCATACTTTCTTCACGAAAGATAATAATTCCCCTATCCTTTGACCAATCATACCTCTTGGAAAAAATTAGAATTTTACTATTTTTCTTCTGTTCATCAACCCATTCTACAAAATTATCTTTTCTGATAAATATCTGCTTAAATTTATACTTTTTCAACCCGTTTTCTCCTATCTGTCTTCCTTCCATCTTTAAAATATGTATTCCCAAAGGAGAAATAATCGGACCGGCAATCCCCTTTTCATTTTTCTCCCTCTTTAAAACATCCAAAACTTCCGGAATAATTTGTTGTTCAGTCAACCAGTCCACTTCCTCAACCTGCGCATCGCCTTTAGATTTCAGGATATCAACCAAGGAATCAAATTCTCTTAAACCATTTTTTACCTCCGCCACTTCCCCTTGAATATTTCGATAAAAAGAAGAGTTTGCCAATTGATTTCTGTACCAGTCGAAGACTTTTTTCATTCTCAACTGTTTTTCAACAACTTTCTTTTTAAAATCATTCAAATCCCAGCCGTAACTTTTCTTTAAATTTAATATTAATTGTTTATAATTTCCATCCGCTTCACTCAAAGACGACTCTATCGCTTTTTCCACTTCCTCCTGTCGGATAACTACATCTCTCTTCTCGGCAATTTCTTCCATTACCGCATCTTCAACCAATTTATTTAAAACATCTTTTTTGATAATTTCCAATCTCTGCCTCCCATCCTTCGTGGAAAAATCTATTCTCTTTCCACTGTTCTTGATGTCAATATTTTCATAGAATTTTTTTACGGCCAAAAAATCTTCAGATAATTCCCTACTGCTAATTATTTCAAAATGCCCTTCATTTTCCACAAAAACAACCGGAAAAGGAATTTTTTTATAAATAAAATCAAAATAATTATTAACGAAAAAATACTGATTCAAAAAAAGAATCAAAACCAAAAAAACAACACATCCTCCACTCCAAAAAATCATCTTTTCAAGTCTGTTTTTTTGTAAAAAAACACTTTTTTTCTTTTTGTTTTTTTTCTGCTTCTTTTTCCTCATTGTAAATTTTATTTTAACTCTTCTTTCAACTCTTCACACAAGGGACAAAGGGGCAAACATCCAAATATTCCAAAAAGTTAACTGCCAAAAAAGAATTCTAAACTTTCAAATATTTCTTGATGGCCACCATGGAACTGATTACTCCCAATAGAACCCCCAGCAACAGCTGAAAGCCGATTGCCAAAAATATATTTTGTACAAAATAATCCCCCAAAAACTGTTTGATAAACTTCACATTGGATAAAAATAAAATCGTATCACCACTATCACCACTAGTAATAAAATACAAGTAGAAATAACTGGAGATTATCGCCAAAATCGCTCCAACCAAGCCGTAAAAGATACCTTCCCAAACAAAAGGCATGGCAGTGTAAAAATTAGACGCTCCCACCAACTTCATAATCTCTATTTCTTTTCGATGAGTATAAATCGTAATCATAATGGTGTTAAAAGTAACCATTATGGCAACAACCGATAAAGTTACTCCAAAAACGAAAGCGGTTTTTTGGCTGGATTTAATTTCCTTGCTCATTCCATCGATAACCTCTTTGTGATTTTCATAACTTACATTATTGATATATTTTGCATAATCACTTGTTTTGATTTTTTTAACAATCTGTTTGTAATCATCGCTATTGACCGCTTGAATATTCAATATTTCCTCAAAAGGATTGTCCTCCAGAATTGTCAAAGCCTCCTCCATTACCTCATTCCCACTGTAACTTTTTTTAAACTTATCCAAAGTTTCTTCCTTAGAGATATGGACAACCTTTTTCACCCCTTCAATTCCTTCAATTTCTTTTTTCAGTTCAATTATTTTATCTTTCTGCACTCCCTCCTTTAAATGCACAGAAACATTAATCTTACTCTGAATATCTTTTAACAATAAATCATTGGCCACAATGTTGGCCACTTGAATATTAATAACAAACAACGCTACAGCAATCACACCGACCACCGAAGCAACCAACCATTTGTTATGTAAAATATTTTTTACGGCAAAAACCAATGTTCTTTTGAATTGTAATAACATTTTTTTGATTAATTTATATACAATATTTTCCTCGTTGATCGTCCCGTACTATTTTTCCTTTATCCATAGAAATAACTCTTTTTGCTATTCTGTCCACAACGCCTTTATCATGAGTAGCCAACATAACCGTTGTTCCATACTCATTAATTTTTAACAATAATTGAATTATTTCCCAGGTGGAAATCGGATCTAAATTACCGGTCGGTTCATCGGCCACCAAAATCTTAGGGCGATTCACCAATGCCCGCGCCAAAGCAACCCTTTGTTGTTCTCCACCGGAAAGTTCATCGGGATACTTATTCATTTTATCTTTTAATCCAACTATATCAATAATTTGCGGGACATCTTCTTCAATCTCTTCATCTGTCTTACCTGACACCTCCATAGCAAAGGCAACATTTTCCCAAACATTTCTATTCGGTAAAAGACGATAATCTTGAAAAACTGTTCCTATTTGTTGACGATGCTTCGGTAAATGATGCCTTTTTAATAGATTTATTTTTGTTCGGTGAAAATAAACATCACCAACTGTTGGTAATTCCTCAGCATAAATCATCTTTAACAATGTTGATTTGCCGGCTCCGGAATAACCAACCAGAGTAACAAATTCTCCCTCTCTTATCTCCAAATTTATATTTCGTAAAACAGGCTTTTCGTTTTTTTTATATACCTTGGAAACCTTACTATAAATTATCATTTTGTTTTCTATATTTTTTAAAACAGCTTCACATTATCAACTCCAAATCTCCATCTAAAACTTTTTCCACCGCGGTGGTCTGCTTATTGCTACGATGATCCTTTACCATTTTGTAAGGATGTAAAACATAAGAACGAATCTGACTACCCCATTCCACCGCCTTCCGCTCTCCTTTCAATTCCTCAACTTTTTTTACTTGCTCTTCTTCCAATAATTTCGCCAGTCTTCCTTTTAAAATAGTCATTGCCTTCTCTTTATTTCTAAGTTGAGAACGCTCATTCTGGCAAGTAGCCATCAATCCGGTCGGCAGATGAGTTATTCTCACCGCACTATCGGTGGTATTAACGCTTTGTCCCCCCGCACCCGAAGAACGAAAAGTATCAATTCGCAAATCTTTTTCGTTTATTTTTACCGCCACCTTATCTTCAATCAAAGGAGTAATTTCCACCATCGCAAAGGAGGTTTGGCGTAAGTGATCAGCGTTAAAAGGCGATAACCTAACCAGTCTGTGCACCCCCGACTCGTTTTTCATTCTACCATAAATCATTCCCCCTGTCACTATCACCGTCGCTTTTTTAATCCCCGCCTCTGAACCATCGGTTCTATCCACTATGGAAACTTTCCAACCTTCTTTTTCAAAAAAACGTAAATACATTCGCAGAAGCATTTCCGTCCAATCCTGAGCATCGGTTCCGCCGGCTCCGGCTTGGAAAGAAAAAACCGCTCCCCCTCGATCATATGGTCCGGAAAACTTTATTTTCTCTTCTATTTTTTTTAAATCCCCTTCCAATTCCGAATATTGCTCCTCAATAAAACTCAAACCGTCATCCCCAAAAGACACGTCCTTTATCATCTCTTCCAAACCAATAAAACTATCATTGATTTTTTGCCAAAGCTCCTTTTCCTCTTTTAAATATTCAACTTCTTGGGATATTTTGCGAACTTTTTGGTGGTCCGCCCAAATATCTTTATCATTTAATTCTTTTTCCAACTCCTGCAACCTGCTCTCTTTTTCCTCCAAATTAAAATGGTCTTGCAGACGCAAGATTCTTCTTTTTAAATCCTTTGCTTTTTGTTTGAAATCTGTCAAAACTATCAATATTAATTCTGATGTAAAATCTCACCAAACATCACTACCTTTTCTTCAACCTTATCCTGAACCGCCTCTCGCACCACCGTTAAAATTTTACGCGGATCCATAAAATCACACTTTGGAATAATTTGCTGACAAAAAGCGTCAAAGTAAGTCAACCTTAAATCAGTATCCACATTAAAACAAACTATCCCTCTAGCCACCGCTTCTTTTAACTTGCCATCATTCCAATCAGAAGCTCCGTGCAAAACTAAAGGTGTGTTCGGTATTAATTTCTTTATTTTTTCCAACCTCTCCCAGTCAGGAACATCTCTCTCCTGAAAAAAGCCATGAGCATTACCTATTCCAACCGCCAAAGCATCAACTCCCGTTTCCGTCACTAATTTTTCAGCATCCTCCGGCTTTGTCATTACATCATCCCAATCAACATTGTATCCTTCTCGTCCCAAATAAGGAACTCTCCCCAATTCGGCTTGTACAGTCACATTGTGTTGATGGGCATATTCAACAACTTTTTTGGTAATTCTAATATTTTCTTCCAAAGATTTTGTTGAGGCATCAATCATTACCGAATCTACACCCACTTCCTCAATTGCCATCACCACATCATCAAATGTCTTTCCGTGATCAAGATGAAAACCAACAGGAACATCACCGGATTGACTATCAATCACCGCTTGAACAATCTGTCCGATAACTTTGGCACCGGCATATTTTATACTACTCGGCGTAACCTGTATTATCAATGATTTACCGGTTTTCTTTGCCGCCCAGACAATTCCTTGGGTAAATTGCATATCGGAAGTATTAAAAGCGCCCACAGCATACCCTTGCTTCATTGCCTTTTTTAAAATATCAATAGTTTTTCCCCGCATATTTTTAAATAATTATTAACAGAATGATGTCGAGAGCGGAATATTACCGTTACTTACCACAAAAAAACGGTGAGAAATTCCGAAAAAAATATCTTGTCAATCAGCCGGAAAAATCACCCTTGGCTTTTTGCAATATCCCCATCAACTCCTCCGCCACCAGGCTACCTTTCCCCACCAATACTCCATCCATGCGCGCCTCATAACAAACATCTTCCACATTTCCAACCGAAACACTACCGCCGTATAAGATTCTAACTTTTTTCGCCGATCTTTCTCCATATTTTTGTACTAAAAATTTTTTGATAATCAACCGAGCCATCATAATTTCATCAATATCCGGTAATGCCGTCGGTTTATTGGCGCTAATAGCCCAAACCGGTTCATAAGCAATTAAAAGTTTATCCAATCTTCCCGCCGGATAATCTTTTAAATAAATACCTAATTTTTCCAATAAAACTTTATCAGTCAGCTCTTTTTTCTTTTCCTCCAAATTCTCCCCCAAACACAAGACACCTTTCAAACCGACTTCAGTAGCAAGATTCAATTTGCGAGTAACTTGTTCATCGGTTTCACCAAAATATCTTCGCCTTTCACTATGACCGATAATTACATACTTCAAACCGAAGTTTTTTCCCATCAACGGACTTACTCCTCCGGTATAAGAACCTTCCTTCTCCCAAAAACAATCCTGCAAACCGACGGAAACGCTTTTAAAGTCAGCCGTTTTCTCCAAAAATAAAGAAGCGTGCAACAACGGAGGACAAAGAACCAACTCCACTGCGCCTTCCTTTAATTCTTTTTCATACTTACTCAAACCCCGAAACCAATTGGTAACACTAAACCTAGACACCAAATTCATTTTAAAATTTGCCACTATTATTTTTTGTTTTTTGTTCATTTTTCCAAATAATTGTTTACCTCTTCACTCTGACCTCAGTATACAACACTTTTCTCCTTTTAACAAATATTCCGCCAAGGTAACAACCCTGACGGAATTATGCTAAATTCAGAACTCAGATATAAAATTAACACTGCTTGATGGAGATTTTTCTATTCTATTTTACTACCCAACTCCAATCGGCATAAATTCTTTAGCCTAATCTGAATATTTGCCGATTCAATAAGTCTCTCGATTTTACTTGCAAGTTCTTCTTTCATTCTCTCTGTACGTTCAATGATCTTCGTGAGGATGTAGCCTTGTGAAGAAGGGTCAAGTTTAAGAAAATACTTTTTTAAATCATCAAACGACAACTCCTCATTTTTTCTCAAATAAACCAATTTTCCAGAAAGAGCCCGAAAAAATAGTTTGTCGTAGGCAACCCTTTTCCAGTAACCATCCTTGTCACCTTTCAATTTCTCTTCTATATATTTCATCCCACTCTGAAATCCTTTATTCTCAGCAACAATGAGCGCCAGTAATCCATAGGCCAAAAATTTATCAGCCGAAAGGGAAATCATTTCTTCAATATATCGCTCCGCCTCTGGAACACTTTGATGTTTGCCTATAGCGGGTGCAACCCTCACACAAGCAAGGCTCCTCTCTACATCTTCCTCGCTATCCTCAACCACTTCCTCTGAAGGCGAAATTTTATCAATAATTCTCTCTGCTTTATCAATCTCTCCTCTCCACGCAAGGATTTCAGCTATCTCTCCATATAAAGAATATTTCCTACTAGTATGTAAGGCATATTCTCGCTCTGTGGAGCTCTCAACAAACTCCAAAATCTCCAATGCCGGCTCCACATTTTTATTTTTCACAAAAGCAGTGGCTACTCCGATCAATCCTCTGCTTCTCTCCGGCGACTTTTGTTTTCTTATCCAATCAATTATCCAATTAACATTATCCCTCTTTACTCCTTCACTAATTAAAAGCATCTCCAAATTTTGAATGGAATTTTCCAGAGATGATGGTGCTTCTGTCATAATATTATATTTAAATTTTTAAAATAAACCAGAAATTAAAAACAACAAAAATTGACTGTTTTACAGTCATTCATACGAAAGATTATATTATATCACATCAATAAATTTTGTCAAGAATATGAAAAATTTCGCTAATCTTTTTATTTATTTTTTTCCCTTAAATATTCCGCTATTTTTACCGGCAAGTCGGGATTAAACAAGGCGGAAGTGGCACACATCACGAATTCCGCTCCGGCTTCAATATGTCTGATAAAACTTTCCGCATCTGTCACTCCACCACAACCAATAATTTTAATTTTTTGAAAATCACTTCCCAGTTCATTTTTTGCCATTACAATTCTCTCTACCGCCTTAACCGCCAAATCAATTATCGCCGCTCCGCAAGTTCCCGAACTTAACCCTCCCGGTAAGGCCTGTTTTCCTTTTTTATCAACAATATCCATTGGAATTGTATTTATCAAGACCACTCCATCAATATACCGCCCGCAAGCTTTTAAGATTTTTTTATAATGTGCTTTAGTAGCAAATCCCAATTTCAATAAAATTTTAGTCTCCGGATTTCGTAATAATTCCCTAGTTGTTTTAGCAATTAAAGCCGAAGCCTTTACATCCTTGTAAACCACGCCCTCCTTACCGCTAACATTGGGGCAAGATAAGTTTAGTTCAATAATTCTCTCGCCAACCGACTCGGCACAACGGGCAACAAATGCATAATCTCGCGCCAAATCTTCCACTTCATCACCGAGATGAGCAGTACCAACAACACTGACAATATTCAATTTGTTGTATTTTTTAGCCAACTTTTGTCCGGCCTGTAACATCGGCATCCAATCAACCGGCGCCGGCGAAGGCATTCCCACTGAATTGGTAATACTGATTCTGTCTGGCGATTCTTTGGTGGTTAAATCGGCCACCCGTTTTTCACCAATTTCTTTTTCTTTGATTTTTTCCGTCGGTAAAAAAACAATGTTATGTCCGAGATAGTTTCCATCATTCCGATGAGCCAAACGATGTTCCGAACGAAAAGTTTTCCAAGTTAAAACTTCAAAGCCGTCCTTCATTGCCATTTCCAAATAAGCCAAATTATGCAATGTTCCCGCCGCCACTCCAATCGGCAACATAGTTTTAAAACCAAAAAAGTCGGTTTCTATACCTCTATCTCCCAAAATTTTTTTGATTTTATTGTTTTTATTTATTGCTCGCACAAACGGACCATTCTTTTTGTTGTACTCAAAGGTTCGACGAATTTTGTAACGACTGTTTAAATTAGTTTTACCCATTTTTTCTACTTGTTATTTTTTACAAATTTATCCCAATTTGCTTTTGGTCTCAAAGCATCCGAACCGCATTGACAAAGAGGACATTCTTCAGCTGATTCCCAAGACTTTGGCTTATCGCTGAAGAGAGCAAAAATTTTTCGCCCCTCCAAATTATCTTTTCCGGACCAATTTACAATACTGGCAACATAAGGCAAAACTTCCGCTCCCAACTCTTCCAAAACGGCAATGCTTTTCAGCATTGATCCACCGGTGGAAATAGCATCCTCAACCACCAGCACCGTTTCACCGGCCCCAATTTCAAATCGTTTCAAAACCTGCTCTTTTCCTTTTTCCGTTTGCACCGGTTCGGTAAAAGCAAATTTTGTTTTTAATTGTTTGGCAATTTCATGGCCCAAAGTAACCGCTCCGAATGCCGGACCCAAAACCCAATTCGGCTTTTGATATTCCGAGTGAGATGTAATCTTTTCTATTATTCCTTCTGCCACCTCCGCCAAAAGCGTCGGCTCTTCCACTAACTTACTACCGTTATTAAAAGTGTTGGCATGACGACCGGAAGTCCAAAGAGCATGGGGTTTTTGACAATCACCGTCATGTTGCCAAAGTATTCCCATTTCTTTTAATCTGTCCCCCCAATTATTGTTTCGCATATTTTTTAGTTAATATTTAAATTTTTTCTTTATCATGTCTTAAAAAACCCGAAACTAAAAACCGGAATTTTTCCTAAATTCATCCCTCAATTTTTTCGCTGCTTGGGCTTGTTGCTCCGGAGTAGATTTTGAACCTTCCGGAAACATCACCTCTCTTCCGGAATTAATAATACACTTTTCCGGTCTAATTCCACTGGCCAAAAATTTTTTTACCTCACCTCCTTGCGCTCCAATTCCCGGAACAAGATAAAGCACTTCGCTCTCGTTTGTCATTTCTACAAATTTCAAAAAATCTTTATCTTTAGCAGTATAAGTCCCTCCCACAACCAATCCGGAAACTCCGGACAACAACGCTCTTTGCACCCTATTCTCCCACAATTTCTCCCCCTCTTCATTAACAAAATTCATTTCCGTTTTAAATTCCGGATTACTCATCATACCCATCGTGATTATGGCAATATCTCGTTCCCGAGCAATCTGTGAAATATTTTCAATATTGCCGGCATAAGGAGCAACCGTAACAGCGTCAAATCCTAATTGTTTGTAATCATAAAACCATGAATCATTGGTAAATCCCAGATCCGCCACTTTGGAATCTATAATTGCCAACAAACCCATTTGATGGATTTTATCCACTACTTTCTTCAAAGCCGTTCTATCCCCAACATTCCCCCAAGAACCGGCATTTGGTTTGATAGCCACCACGTAAGGAGCAACCGCTTCAATATATTTCAAACTCCATTCCAGTTTATCAACTCCTTTTGCCAAACCTTTTTCTCCTCGTCCCATTTCATAAACCGAAGGATCAAGTCCGGCGCAAATATTACTGTTTTTTTCCTGTCTTAAACGATGCCATTTTTCAATAAATTCATCTCTTTTCTTCACCAAGCGACCACGAACAAAAACCGCTTCCACACCACCGGAAAATACCCGTCCCTCCAAAGGAGACCAACCGACTTTCGTCTTTAGATTTTCTCGTGAGATTTCTGTTTTTTTTCTCAAATTTAAAACCGTTAAGTTGCCCAAATATCCTTTGGCAATTTTTCCAAATCCCTTGCCAAATTTTTTGTCCGGAAATTGTATTTTAAGATATGAATTAACAAATTTCCCCGGATTCTCCCCGGCCACCCGAGCGATATCTTGAGGCGTAAAGCCGTATTTAGTCATCAATTCCACACAAACAACTCCATAGGTATCAAGCCAAGGCGCGCCACTAAAACCATTTTCTTGACAGGTTTTTAAGTATAATTTCTTGTCTTTCTTTTTAATTATCTTGGCTATTTGCAAATTGGTTTTGTTGGGATACTTTTTTCGAAATTTGGCAAAGGCGGAAAACTTTTCTTCCTCCGTGTGCGGAGCATGGTCAGTTGCCAAAAATTGTATAAATCCATTTTTTAAACCCGCAATCAAATCCAGACGATCTTTTTTGCTTTGTATTGCCGGATTCATTTGAATCTTAGTCCAAAGCTCCGGATCTTTTTCGGTCATCGTCTTGTCAAAAAGAAGATGCAGAGGTGAAACTTCCAAAGTAATATCACAACCTTGCCGACGATACTCCTTTATCAAAGAAAAGGTATCTTCTCCCAAAGACCAATGACAAAGCTTGGCTTTAATTTTATATTTTTTAATAAGTGGCAATAATAACCGCAAACCTTCTTGAACCGCCTTGGCCGGACGACGATCACTATGAGTTTCACCATTAACACTGGCTTCAATAATCGGTTCGTACTCAACATGAAAGGATATATGATGCCCCCGATATCTTTTTAAAATTACATCTAATTCGTCGGCATAAATAACCGATAAATCACCAACGGATTTTCCGAAATACAATTTATAGAAATGCTCCCCCGGCTTTCCCAAAGGTTTTGTTTTGGCGTCAATTCCCACATAATTAAAAACACTGATTGGCAATTTCCTTACTCTTTGTCGATGCCATCGCCAATCAGTTTTATCGGTTAACGGTTTTGGGGTGTTCGGCATGGCACTGAGATGCACACAACCACCATTCAAAGCGGCATTGACTGCACTTTGATAATCTTCTTTGTAATTTTGCTCCCCCGTTTGATCTTCTCGAGCATGAATATGTAAATCACCAAAACCGGCAAAAATTAAATTATCCTCATCAAATACGAAATCCGCTTTTCCAATCTCTCCCTCCTTTAAATCCCTCACTTCCTTAATTAATCCCGTTTCCAAATTTATCTCCACTTGTCCCAAAAACGGTTTTCGGGAAGTGGTAGCAATCAACCCCTCCAGAATCAGATTTTTATTCATAATAATGAATTATTTATTTATTATCGTTTTATGATCATTCATATCTTTTAATAAAGCCATTCGTACCCATAATCCGTTAGCCGCTTGTTCAAAGTACTTAGCTCGATAATTATTATCCACTTCAACCGCAATCTCATCAACTCTTGGCAAGGGATGCATCACAATTGCGTTTTCTTTCATTCTTTCTACGAGAGGAAGATCTAAAATTAATTTCCCTTTAGCTTTTTCGTATTCTTTTTCACTTTCAAATCTTTCTTTTTGAATTCTGGTCATATATAAAATATCCACTTCTTCTAAATATTTATCCAAAACATCGGTTTCTTGAAATTTTAAACCTTTTCTTTTTAGATGGTCTTTAATTCCTTTTTTAATTTTGGAATTTTCGGGAGCAATAAAATAAAATTTATTTTTCGGAAACTTGGCAAGTAAATAAACCAAAGAATTAACCGTTCGTCCTCGCAACAAATCACCGGCAAAACCAACCTTTAAATTATCCAGTCGTCCAAAATGATGATAAATAGTGTAAGCATCCAAAAGAGCCTGTGTGGGGTGCTGTTTCTTCCCACTGCCAGCATTGATTATCGGAACGCTGGCAACACTCATTGCCTTTTCGGCCGAATCGTCTTCAAAGTGTCTCATCACAATAAAATCGGCATAACTGGCCATTACCTTAGTGGAATCCTCAATTGTTTCTCCTTTGGCAAATGAAGAAAATTCCGTGGCATTTTCCGTTGTTATAACCGACCCTCCCAATGAATGCACAGCCGCTTCAAAAGAAAACCTCGTTCTCGTAGACGGCTCGTAAAAAAGAGTAGCAACTATCTTATTCTTCAATTCGTTTTGATATTTTTTACGATTCTTTCTGATTTGATCAACCAATGTAAATAATCGCAAGAGATAGCTTACATCAAATTGTTCGGTAGAAATAATATGATTTGTCGGATTAACTTTCTTAACATTCATACTTGTCTCTTATTTTTTTTACTTTGTTTGATTGATAAATTTATTTCTTAAAATTCATCGCCCATCTTAAAAAAACAAAGTTTTTTAAAAACTTTGTTTTTTTGGTTATTAATAGATAAATTCCTTGATGCGTTCTCTGGCCAAAGCCAACTCACTCGGAGAGCCAACCGGTTGCCACTTCTTTGTTTTGATGACCTTCGTTTTGTACTTCGGATACATGGAAACAAGTGTCTGTGGCAATCCAAATTCTTTATCCGAAATAGGTACCATCGGCATTTTAAAATACTCCGGAGAAAGAACATAAGCACCGGTATTAACCAATCCCTTCGTTTTACCATGGGGTCTTTCCACTACCTCCGTTAAATACCCGTCTTTGTCAATACCCACCAAGCCAAACTTTTCCGCCTTATCTGTTTCATAAGCTAATAAAGCTTGATCGTATTTCAATATCTCTTTTAAATCATCTTTGTCATACAAATCATCTCCCATGATAACCAAAACTTTTTCTGTAATTTTATCCTTTGCCAAAATAACCGCTCCGGCACTACCATTTAAATTTTCCTGAGTGATATAAGTTATTTTTCTCCCATCATACTCATTGCCAAAAAATCTCTTTATTTGTTCTCCCAGGTAACCGATGATTATGATCACCTCTTCAATTTCTTGCGGTAGACTCTTAATTGAGTAAACCAGTTTTGGTTGTCCTTCAATTAACAACATCGTCTTAGGACAATCTTTTGTTAATTCCCCCATTCTCGTGCCTAGTCCGGCTGCTAAAATTATTGCTTTCACTTTTTGTTTTTAAGTATTAGCTCAATGTTTTTAATAAATATTGCGAGAAATATTACTCAGAAACATATTTAAACACTCCATTACTAATTTTAAATTCAAAACAATTTTCTGTCAATTTTTATTTTAAATTTCCTACCACCGTCTCCAAAGCATTTTGTAAGGCAATGGCAAACTTCTCTCCATGCCGCAAAACCATTGAGCGGGGAATAGCGATTTGAATAAACTGCAACTTCAAGGGATTATTTTCGTAAAATCCTCTACCTTTACGCTGATCAACAAAAATAGAACTCCCGCCCATGGTCTTTCTGGAAATTTGAACTTCAATATTATTAAACTCGGTATATTTTTCCAACTCTTTCTTTAATGCATTTTCCAACGATTCCAGAACCTCCTGTGAACAAGGCAATTCCCCATCGTGCCGTTTCCCACCAATAGTAACCGGAATACTTTTCCCTTGGTTCTTATCAGCTCTTTCTATTAAAATAACACCTATCTTACCGCCTGCTTCCGCAAACTTTCTCAAAACCAAATGTTGAGCGGTTAAAGCCCCGTGTCCCGGTTGTTGTCTTTTTCGGGTAGAATTCTCCTGGGTGGTACCAACATCCATTGGCGCATGATTCATATCAACCGTTGCTCTACTGTAACCGGGTAATGAATAGGCATTCTTTTCTCCGGCCAATTTTCTTGTCAAATCGGCAAACATTTCCCCTTCACTTCCACTTAACATTATTAAAATGCTTTTTTGCAATTCTAAAAACTCTAACTCGGCAATTATCCGCCGGCGCTCTTCACTATTTAAAACACCATCTGGCAATGATCCTTCTCTATAAAGTGATAGTAAAGATTCTTCTTTATCTTTCAAATCCTCAATCCCTTTATCTTTTGAACCATTTTCCCAAAAAGTTTTTTCTATTTCTTTCATTTTTTGAGATAACTCCTTTTTCACCCCCACCCTAACCAAATGCACCAAACTGTTATTATCCCCTTCATAGGTCCACTCTTCCTCATCAGTCAAAACATCATTATTTCGCAATTTATCGGTTACACGCTTTGTCAATTCCAGCACCGCACGAGCAATTTCTTGAATAGTTAAATCTTTATATTTGTCATGCTGCCTTAATCCCATTAACAATTCGTTATAATCGGGAAATCTACAATGGGGAGCAAAAAACATAACTTGACTGTTCTCGGGAATATTTGCCTCAAAAAAATAATGTTTTACCAAAGCTCTTTCTCTTGTCCTGTCTAACCCTTGTAACATATCCATCAATCTGACATTTCTAAACCTCTTCGGATCCATCAGCTTAGACAAATCAGCTAATAAAAAAGTTTTAACAAGGTTATCCGGAGGAACTTCCGTACCCCCTGATTTTATTTTTTCACCCATCTTTTTCTCTTAAAAATTAAACCTTCCTATTGATAATTGATGATTAATAATTACCAAGCTCTTTCTTGGGATGAATATTTTATCATCACTTAATTAATTCGTCAATTATCATTCCGGCAATATTCATCCCCGTCGCTTCCTCAAACCCCTTAAATTGAGAAGAGGTGTTAATTTCCAAAGCCAAGTAACCATTTTTTGTCTTCAAAAAATCAATCCCCGCGTAAAAAATTCTTCCTTCTCTCATAATCTTCTTAGCCAATTCCGCTAACTCCGGCTCCACTTCAATAATTTCCGCCTTCCCCCCCAAAGAAATATTGGCTTTAAATCCACCATCCTGCGCTATTCTTTTAATCCCTCCCAACACTTTTCCATTCAAACCCAAAACTCGAAAATCCGTTCCGGCCGACTCATTAATAAATTCCTGCAATAAATAAGAATTTTTTCGAAAAGGGACTTTCCCGCCCTTAGCAAAAGATCTTTGCAAAAATTCTTTAACTTCAATTTCCGAATTAACAATCTTCACCGTTGCACCCATAGAACCTTTGCATTTTTTCATCACTACCGGCCAACCACCAACCGCTTCTGCCAATCTCCCCATTTTCTCCACTTTCGCCGTATTTAATAAAACGGTTTTTGGTGTTGCTACGCCAATAGAAGCAAAAAATGAATTTGCTAAAAATTTATCTGACAATTTTACCGCATTGGCATCAGGCCAAACTCTCTCTACCACACCGGCATATTTTTCTTCAATATACTCAGCCAAATAATGATTTATCATCGGATTAGCCACAAACCAAACAACATCCCCTTTTTCAAAGACTATTTCTTCATCTTGATAAAATATACCCCGATCAGTAATAATCAAACTGTAAGAATTAATAATCCGTACTTCAATCCCTCTCTTTTCCAATTCCTCTCTAAAACGAACCAACCTTTTACTTTTCGGATGGGTATTAAAAATAAAAACTCTTTTGGCTTTTTTTTTAAATAACATATAATTTTAAAATAAATAATTAACAATTCCAATTTAAATGCCATATAATATACAAAACATTGCGATGTTCTGAACCAAGCCAACTTTTCACTCCAACCCGTTTTTTCACATTAAAAGTATCCACCAGATAATTTCCCATTGGCGACAAGGACAATTCAGCTTCATCCAATATCCTCTTTTCCAAGAAAGAATTTTTTCCCAACATTTTAGCGCAAATCAACAACTCCAATTTGGTGTCCAGTGAAACTTTAATATAATGATTATCAATCGTACTTTCCAATATCTCCAAGATTTCTCCATACAAGTCCATATGTTTTTCCGGTACTTTTTGATAATAAAATCTTGTCGCACCAATAATCATATGAGTAACAAAATAAATGTCATTCATTATTATTTTTGGATCACGATTTTTTTCTTGAAAAGCTGTTTTAACTATCCCTACCAACTTTTCTACCGGCACAACAACTTCTAATTCGCCGGCAAAATATCCTTCCAAAAAATATAAATAGTTTACGGCAAAAGTTGATAAAGAACGCAGATATTCTTCTTTCGCCAATAGTCCCTCCCTAATCTTTAAGAGTTCTTCGTCGGAAATATATTGTTTAATTACCGGTCGCAAGTCAATTCCAAAAATATTTTTACTCATTAAATTGCGAAACAAAATTTCGCTGATCGCTCCCAAGGAAGGATATTTTTCTGCCGCTTTTTGGCGAAATTTTTTCTGATTAAAAATTCTTTTTTGATAAACTTCCTTTCTTGTCAGAATATCTTTTATTTTCTCCGCCCAACCACCTTCTTCCACTCCGTAATATTTTTCCTTAATACTCAATAATTCTTGATGGTAAATATCCTCCCGAGTCCACAAAAACATTCTGGTTAAGAAATGCCAGCGACGATTTGCCAAAAAATCTCTTTGTTTTAAATAGGAAGTCTTTACCAACTCCAAAGTTGATTTTTTCTTTCGTTGTCCCAACTCAAAACAATAATCCAATAACTCTCGCGCTACATTAATTCCGGTCGCTTTTTGAAATCCCTCCCATTGAGGAACGGTATTCAATTCTAAAAAAAACAACTCTTTCGTATGCTTGTCCTGAATAATATCTACTCCGCAAAAACCGAGATTGAAAACCGCCGAAACTTGTGAAGCGATTTTAAACATTTCCATTTTTAATCTTTCATCTTCAACCGGCAAAGCTTGTCCGCCCTGAGAAACATTATTCAAAAAAGACCCTTTTTTTCCCATTCTCTTTATCGCTCCAATTGGTCGTCCGCCGACAACCAAAACTCTGTAGTCTCCACCGTTAGGAATAAAATTTTGCCAAACACTTTTCTGAATTTTTTCCAAAGAAGATTGCTTAATAAAAAGATTGAGAGATTTTTGATCGGTTATCAATTTCACCCCCCTTCCTTTCGCTCCCAAATTCGGCTTTCTGATAAAAGGAAACTTTAAAGAACCACTTTCCACCGCTCGCAACAAACCTTCTACCGTTGAAAAAGTAAAAGTTGGAATTGTTTTAATTTTCCCCGTATTTAAACGAATAAATTCCTGCTGAAATTGTTTAAAAATGACCGCCGGATATTCAACAATACTTCTATTAACAACCATTTTCCCCTTCTTTAATAAGCCACTAAGTAAAGTCGTTCGCCCGGAGCGTGGCTCCAAAGAACTGGAACGCCATAAAATCACATCTCCCAATTTATCATAAATATCCGGGTCGTTTAAATCTTCTAAATTTATTTTTTCGAATTTAAAATCATTTCTTTTCCTTGCTTCCGCCACCACTTGCTGATCATTCCAAGTATCGGAAGCGCTGATGTAAGATATTTTCATTTTTTTATTTTATTATTGAAATACTTTACCCTATTAAATCATCAATCCTTAACCAATTGTTTTATTATAACACTTCTCACAATAAACCTCTTTCGGAGCGTCCGGATGATCTACCGGAAAAGTAACCTGTGTTTTTTCTCCACATTTGGCGCAATTTCTGTATTCGGGATTAAAAACAATGGGACCGAGAGCAATCCTTTTGCGAGCTAAAATAGCGGAATAATGTTCAGACGGCAAAGCCAAATTATACTTTCTGTGAAATTCCAATTCTTCTTTGGTGTATTTAAACTTCTTGTTATTCTTTTTATCAACAATAGCTTTGGTTAAAATATCATCGATCACATCTTTGATATCATCGGGAACTTCATCAATGGTAATTTCATTTTTAGTATCCGGATTTGGTTCTTCCACCTCTTCAATTCTGTAACCATATTTTTTGGCAATCTCTAAATCATCATAACCGCCATAAGAAGTAGCCGCGGAAATATTATAGGGAATGGGAGCTAATTCTTTTGGGAAAAATTCTCCGTACTCTCCATCTTCCAGCATTTTTGTTTTGATTTCGTCCAATTTTTTCCAATATTCCTCTTCCGAATACTGCTTGTTGAAAATACAAAATTGCTTGTTTTTCAAACCGATACAAGCAAAACAGTCGGAACAGTTTTTACAAAGATCACAATATTCACAATTTCTTAAATCATCACCGGTAAGGGAAAATTTTACTTGATAAAAATTATTACTACCAAAAGAGAAATTATTATACGAAAACTCTATATTTCTACCACCCACACTACTGTCAACATCACGGCAATCAAAACCACCTATGCCGTAGTTTACATTTTCCGATGCTATGGTGTAAAAACAGGAATAGCAATTCTTGCACATCACATTATAATCTCCGGTGGAATTTACATTTTTTTCATTATGGTGAGCGCGATGAATAGCATTCTTTTTCATCTCCCTGTATTCCGTTTGCAATTCTTCCACCACCCTCCGACTACCAAAGTTAATCTCGGCTATTTTTTGTTGGTATTCCTCTTGGGATAACTGTTGATTTCTGAATACATATTTTTTGTGTCTTAAATTGGAAGACATAAAACAATTTTGACAGTCTTTACAATCAAAAAGAAAAGAAGAGTGTAAACAACTATCACTGTTTTCCGAAAAAAACACTTGGTAAGAATTATCAACCAAATTATTCTCATATCCGATTTCAGATTTGACCACCCCAAAAGAGTGATAAATTTCTTTAGATTCTTCTATGTATATGGTATAGGCCGAATTTTCCGAACCGCGATTATCAAAAGTTAAATAACAATTTTTAGCGTTTTGAATATTATTGCCAAAATCTGAATTAACGCAATTTTTTACAATCAAGTTTGGTTTGGGAACGGAAAAAAAGAAATCTTTAAATTGCTCAAAAAAAGATTGTTGGTTGTCATAATCTCTACCGTAAGATAAAGGATTAAATTTGTCGCTATGCCAAAGTTGATGCTCCCATACCGGCAATTTGGTTTGGGGGGGATAAAAGGAAATAATCTTCTTTCCGGTTAACGCGGATTTGTTGAAATATAAATTATAAAAATTAAAGAAAGCAATTTGATTTCTTATTCTTTCGTGAGGCGATAAAGTCGGCAACGGCACTTGCATCTTTTTGTAAAATTCAACATCTTCCGGTCGTACATAAAATCTCTCTCCCGAAACACGACAAACCCGTTCTTGACCACCTTGCTTGTCAAGTTTCAATTCGGAAAAATATTTTTCCATCGCCTTATTAAATTTTGGTGTTTTGTGGTTCATGTTTTTAATTTATTATTGAAATACTTCACTCTATTAAATCATCAATCCTTAACCAATTGTTTTATTATAACACTTCTCACAATAAACCTCTTTCGGAGCGTCCGGATGATCTGCCGGAAAAGTAACCTGTGTTTTTTCTCCACATTTGGCGCAATTTCTGTATTCGGGATTAAAATCAATCGGACCGAGAGCAATTCTTTTGCGAGCTAAGATGGCGGAATAATGTTCGGTCGGCAAGGCCAAATTATATTTTCTGTGAAATTCCAATTCTTCTTTGGTGTATTTAAACTTCTTGTTATTCTTTTTATCAACAATAACTTTGGTTAAAATATCATCGGTCACATCTTTGATATCATCGGGAACTTCATCAATGGTGATTTCGTTTTGGGTATCTGGGCTTGGTTCTTCCACCTCTTCAATTCTGTAACCATATTTTTTAGCAATCTTCAAATCATCATAACCGCCATAAGAAGTAGCCACGGAAATATTATAGGGAATGGGAGCTAATTCTTTTGGGAAAAATTCTCCGTACTCTCCATCTTCCAGCATTTTTGTTTTGATTTCGTCCAATTTTTTCCAATATTCCTCTTCACTGTATTGTTTGTTAAAAATACAAAACTTTTTATTTTTCAAACCAATGCAAGCAAAACAATTAGAACAGTTTTTACAAAGATCACAATATTCACAATTTTGCAGATTACTTGGTAAAACAGAAAATTTTGTTTGGTAAACAGAACCAAAAGAATAACTTAATTCATAAGACAACTCTGAATTAGCCCAAGATATAAAACAATCCCAAACATCTCTACTCTCCACCACTCCCAAGCAATAGGCCAAATTTTGTGAATCATTGGTATAAAAACATTGATAACAATTTTTTGTATTCAATAAATTATCTCCAACACAATTAATTGTCTTAGTATTTCGATTAGCTCGATTGATATTTTTTCTTTTAAATTCTTTAAATTCTTTTTTATATTTCTCTACTACCTTTATACTCCCCAAATTTATTTCCCGCATTTTATTTTCATATTCCGTTTTTGACAATTGTTCATTATAAAAACAATATTTCTTATGACGCAAATTAGTACACATAAAACAGTTACTACAATCTCGACAATCAAATAAAAAAGCTGAATCCAAACACCTCTCTGAATTTTCCACAAAAAATGTCTGGTAACAATCAACTTCCATTAAAGAATCAAAAGAATTATTAGTATGGATTGCTCCAAAACAATCCCAACAATTTTTTGCCTGATCTAAATATTCCCCGTAACCACAATCCTCTGCCTCTGAAGCATCAAAAATCAAAAAACAATTTTTAACATTAAGTACTAAATTTGTAAAATCACTATTGACCCCATTTTTAATAAATAAATTTGGACGCGGAACAGCCAATTTCAATTCTTGATATTGTTCAAAAAATTTTTGCTTCTCATTATACTCAATTCCAGCCATAATAAAATCCGTATCATTCCAAATTTTATGCTCCCATATCTTATAAGATGTATTCGGCGGATAAGCGGAAACAATTTTCTTTCCCGTCTTGGCAGATTCATTAAAAAATAAATTTTCAATATTTACAAAAGACATCTTCAGTCTCATTCTTTCATTCGGACACAAGGTCGGCAACGGCACTTGCATCTTTTTGTAAAATTCAATATCTTCCGGTCGCACATAAAATCTCTCTCCCGAAACACGACAAACCCGTTCTTGACCACCCTGTTCGTCCAATTCCAATTCGGAAAAATATTTTTCCATCGCTTCGTTAAATTTTGGTGTTTTGTTGTTCATGTTTTTAATTAAGTGCTTCATTATAACACTTCTCACAATAAACCTTTAATTTCTTTTTCGGATTGTGAGCAGAAAACATCTTACTTCCGCATCTCGCACAAATATCTTCCCAGATATGGAATGTGTATTTAGTAGCTACTCGGGATCTTATTCTTTCCAAAGGGTGCACAGTCGGCAAGGGGATTTTTTCTTGCTGATAAAATTTTAATTCAAAATTTACAATTTTAAAAGGTTTTTCGGTTTTTTCACAAATAATCACTTTATCTAAAATGGAATCCTCCACCTCTTTGATATTATTGGGCAAATCCTTCCCCAACAAAACATTATCACCACTTAAATCCAATTCGGACTTTATCTCCGCATACTCATGATAACCTTTGCTTTTCACTTCTTCTTCTGTAAGAAAATACCCTTCCGCCGAGGCAATTGTATCTTGATAAGGATGCACAGAGTTTTTTATTGGAAAAAATTCTCCATACTCTCCATCTTCCAACATCTTGGTTTTAATTTCATCCACCTTTTGCCAATACTCCTCTTCTGAATACTGTTTATTGAAAATGCAAAACTTTTTATTCTTCAATCCAACAGAAGCAAAACAGTATTCACAATTCACACAATCAGTACAATACTCCAATTCCAATCCTCCTCTAATCCCCAGAGAAAATTTAATCTTACTCACCCCATCGCCGATTCCGCTTGACTCATAAGATTCCTCCGAATTAATCGCTCCGTACAAATCCATTGAATCTCTAACTCCATGCCCATTACTAACATAAGCAATATTTTCACTGTTATAGACCCGATGCACTTTGTAGCAATCCTTACATTCTCGCAATAAATTTCCGACAGATCTTTCAACTTTTTCATTACGCAAATTTTTATGAATGGAATCTTGAATAATTTTTTGAAAATCATCCTTCAACCTCTCAACCTCCATTCGGTCACCCAAATCAATTTCCGCCATTTTCCGTTGATACTCACTCTTGCTTAATTGTTGATTATAAAAAACATATTTTTTGTGTCTTAAATTGGAAGACATAAAACAATCAGTACAATCACGACAATCAAAAAGAAAGGCGGAGTTTACACAATAACCAGACTCCCGAGAATATTTTACCTTATAACAATGATTTAAATAAAGAGAGTCGTAACAGTATTCGGAATTGTCCACATCTCCCACATCCTGACTGTTTTTTGTGTTAATAGTAATCATGGAAAAGTGCACATTTTCCGAATTCATCGGCGCAGAAGAATAGTAACAATTTTTTGATTCACTGCCGGAAATAATATATTTACAATTCACCGATTTTAAATCACGGGAAGATGCTTGATGAGGGACTGATAATTTAAATCGCAAAAATTGTTCAAAAAAAGATTCATCTCGATTGTAATCAACGGCAAAATCGGTTGCTTCCCATTTGTCTGAAATATAATAATCATCATCATAAATTTTTATGGGATTTTTTTCCGAATAAAAAGAAATAACTTTTTCCCCATGTTCGGGAGCGGAGCATCTTTTTTTATAAAAAATCGGCAACAATACTCGATGAGCCATTCTTCTTTGCATCCGACAGTGAGGACACAAAGTCGGCAACGGCACTTGCATCTTTTTGTAAAATTCAATATCTTCCGGTCGCACATAAAATCTCTCTCCCGAAACACGACAAACCCGTTCTTGACCACCTTGCTTATCAAGTTTCAATTCGGAAAAATATTTTTCCATCGCTTCGTTAAATTTTGGTGTTTTGTTGTTCATACCTTTTTAATCCTAACTAATTCCTACATTCTTCAAGTAACACTCATTATTTATGGCCTTCATCAGTTCTGAATTATTTTTCCAATTAAAAAAACAAAAAGAGAAGCGCCCTCAAATAATCAACCGGTGACCAAAGTAACTACTTAACTTCCACCAAAAATTTTTTTAAATTTTTTCGTCCAATGATAATTGGATACTTAAGATGCTCTCTATTGACAATTGTCACTCTGGTATTAATAAGTTGTTTATCCATCACCAGTTTAACTCTCACTGTCGGTCGATAACTGGTTCCGTGAGAAGAATGAGTTATGGTCATTGATTCTACATAAGGGATTCCCTTAAATCTACTCAATCTTTCTTTTTTTGTTAAATTTTTTAATTCGCTAAAATCAGTTTTTCTTTTTTGAAACTCTTCAACCGTTTCTTTAAAACCAAGTCGGGCAGCCAGTTTGTGACTAATGGAAGTTCGATCGGCTCCGGTGTCAATTTTCGCCTTCACAATAATCTCCTGATTATTTCGTCCCATAATCTTAATCTTTTCTTCAGTGCCGATAATTCTTTTTCCTGATAATCCCTCTATTTCTTCTTCAATTTCTCCACCAAAAAGATTTTGTGCCAAAGTAACTCCCCGTCGAATCGTTTTAATTTTCAAGCCCTCCACTCGGTGCAATCTGGATAATAGTCCATCTTGGTTTGCTACTTGAATGGAGAGTCCCGGGCGAGCATTCAATTCCATGAAAACCGGTCCACGCTCCCTGTCAATGGCAATATCCGCTCCCAAATAACCTAAACGAGAAACATCCTGAGCCTTAATGGCTAATTCCAGGATATCCTTCCAGTAAGGAATTTTAATTCCGCTTAACAATAAACCGTTAGGTGATTTTTCCACTAATCTATCATATTGAATGGCAGTCGTCGTAACTCCGGTGGCCATATCAATTCCAACTCCAATTCCTCCACGATGTAGATTGGAAGTTCCACCGGAGGCCTCCGTTGGAATCCTCATCATTGCCATCACCGGCACCCGATTATAGACTATAATTCTGATATCAGGAACACCACGAAAAGCATAAGGCTTGAAACCTTTATATAATTTTATTCGTTCTTCAAAAAAGGCTACGTCACCCATTCCGGTTCGGGAAAAAGAACCATCTAAAATATTTTTGACATGTGTCCGTAAATGATCTTCCGTTACCGGACTGCGATCTGCTTTCACCCAAATTTTCTCACTACCCTTTTTCCGCCCATAAACAACTAAAATCCCATCTCCACCAAAACCGAAGTTTGGTTTTAAAACAAAACTGTTTGGCAGTTTGTCAAAGTCAAAATTAAACAAATCCTCGTGCGAACGAATGCTTTTTAACAACTTCGGCACCGGCACTCCGGCTTTTTTCAAAACTTTCTTGCAACGCAATTTATCATCGGCCAATCGCTTGGCTGATTTTAAATTATTTGGGCGAATGTAGATTAAATTTCTGGCATTCATGCCCAATATTTTATTACTCTTTGGAATCATTGTTGCCATTTATTAAATCTTTAAAGCGAAAATATTCCACCAAACGCAAACCGGTCCATCGTCCCAAGAAAATATTAATCACTATTGTAAACAATATCGCCCAGGGATATCTCCCAACGAATAATAATAAATTTGGCCAACTAATAACCAAATATGTTATTACGGAAATTACCAAAGTTTCCAAAGAAAGAATAATAGCCACTCGACTACCTTTTTCTATTTGTGTTGCCACGAATTTTTCCACCAAAGTAATCATTATCAATATAGGGAAAATAGAAACACCAGCCAAACCGGTTCGCTTCAACATCCCACCAATTATCAAAACTCCCAAAGTCGCAAAGGAAACCAAAATCAAAACTATCGCCATTCTTGGTAGATACAAAAGACGAAATTTGTTCATAAATATACGACTCAAGGTGCCAATAAAAATCACCATCGCAAAAATTGCCGTCCCATATTTTATCCCTTTAAAAAGATCATTCACCTGAAAACCAATACCCAGAAAAGCGAAAGTGATAATAGCCGGCGTATAAATTCCAAAAGCTTTAATTCCAATAACCTGACGGAAAAAAGTGATAATGGTCACGACAATTGGCAGGACCAAAATCAAAATAACCGTCTTAGCCGGTACACCGTAACTGGTAGCCATGTTAACAAAACTGCCATATTCTATTTGCATAATTTTAACGGGAAACCCCTTTTTAAAAATTAAAAAATAATCAAAATTAAAAACCCCCTCTCTTTGAATACTATCACTGAATAAATACCCCCGTCAACCTCTTTTCTTTTTCTCCTTGATTTTTCTTAATTTTTCCAATGCTTGCTCCCTCGCCAATTCAGAGATGGACTGCTCCAATCTTTCAATACTCCCCAACAACCGAAAAATAGCCATAAAAACCATCACAAAACCAAAGAAAATTAACACATTCAAACTTTCTCCCAAACCAAAACGACGGGAAAATTCTTGCGGAAAATCAGGAAATATAATCAGAAAAATAATCCCTCCCCAAATCAAAGCGGTGTAAGAGGCCTTGAAAAAAGTCTGACTTCTTTCTCGCTTAACAAACTTCCACAGACCGGAAAACAAAAAACCGATTGAAATAAGCACCAGAATAATTTGCACAATCGTTAAGCCAATCATTTCAAATTGATATTAACATTTTAATTAGAGTTTTTAGACCATTCTTTAATCCTTGCCGGTTAATTTTATTCATAGAATAATTCGTATAACGAACTTCTATCGGGACTTCCCGAAAAGTCAATTTATGTCTCCCTATCTCTCTTATCACCTCACTATCATACTCATATCTGTCTGTTTGCGTATTAATCAAATTAATCGCTTTTTGAGAATAAACCCGAAAACCGGATTGACTATCACTCACCCAAAGTCCATAAAACAGCCAAGTAAAAAAGTTACCCAAACGATTGGCCCATATTTTATAACAAGGCATTCCTTTTGGATTCTTTAATCTTGTTCCCAGAATAACATCGATCGCATCTTTTCTCATGACCGTCAACATCTTTTCGATATCTAACGGATTATGTTGACCATCACCATCCATCGTTACCACAATATCCACTCCTAAAATCTTAGCCGCTTCAATTCCGGTTTTGATCGCTGCGCCCTTCCCTCGATTGATCGGCAATCGTAAAGATATCACATCCAGTTTGGTAATTTTTTGATAAGTCTCATCTAAACTACCATCATCCACTACTATAATATTCTTATAACCGGCCGATTTAATCTCCCGAATCGTTTCTTCAATTACCGGCGCTTCATTGTAAACCGGCACTACAATATATATATTCTCATTTTTTAACATTTAATTTTGTTTTTTGTCAATTATTCTTAACAAGTTGAATCATGGAAACAGAATATTGGTTGTCAATATTTGCTTTCAGTATATATCAAAATCAAACAAAAAGAAAGAATACTATTTAACCGGACAACAATTGCGCACAAAGAATTCAATTGCCACCCATATTACTTTCTCAAACCTTTATCCCAAGAAAACCACAAATGAGATTATTCCAAAAGAGGGTTAATTTTAACAATTAACCCTCAAAATTCAAAGGAAAAAGTTCTAATTTTCATTTTTATTTATCTGTTCTTGAATCACCTTTTCCAATTCCTCCTTATCAACAACGCCACCTAAAAATACATCATTAACAAAAGTCGTCGGTGTTCCACTAATGCTAAATTCTCTACCTTCACTTAGACCTTCTTCCACTTTTTCTAAATATTTATTATCATCCAAGCATTTACCGAATTGTTCCGAATTTAGCCCCAAGGATCCTGCCCTTTCTTTAAAGAATTTTCTCGCTTCCTCATCACTCAACTCACCCCACTCTTTCTGCGCGCCGTACAAATCAGCGGAAAATTCCCAGAACTTTCCTTGCTCATTAGCGCAAGCTCCGGCCAAAGCGGCGCTTTTTGCCAAAGGGTGAAACTGTAATGGCATATCTTTATAAACCAAAACCACTTTGTCGCCAAATTTTTTCACAGTCTCAACAATTTCGTTGAAAAATTTGGCACAGAAAGGACATTGATGGTCGGAAAATAAAAATATTTTAACCTTAGCATCCTTATTTCCCAAAGTCGGATCACCGTCTTTAATTTCCGGAACTGTGATGTATTTTCCGACCGGTAAACCAACCGCCCCCAGGTTCAGAAGGTAGCCGTTGGCAACTTCCGCAAAAATTGTTTTTGTTTCACCACTATTGTAAAAATCTGTTTCCGTTAATTTATCGGAAAAAATAAAACTCGGAATCATTTTCACTTTATTTTCTTGAGCAAGTTTTTGACCTTCTTCACTAGCCAAATCAACCTCCTTAATTACCAATGTCGGCATAACCTTCTTTAATAAGTCGGTCACTTCGGGTGCCGGTTTACAAGTCGGACAATTTTTTTGCTCTTCTTCGGAAACAGTTAAAATACTAAGGTTAACTATCGGTTCTTGGTAGGCAACCCACGTTTTTCCATCCAACTCAAAAACATTGGTTTCTTTTAGTGCTTTCGGGGAATAACCTTCTTTACTTACAAGTTGGGCTACATCAACAAAAATGCTACCCAAAAGGGCACCCAAAGCAACAATAAGAATCGCCAAATAATTTTGAATTTTTTTCTTGACTTCATTGTCGCCATTCGCGCCACCTATTCCCTCCATAAATACCTCTTCACCGGAATTGACATTTTGAGAAGTGGAATTTTCCGATTGAGCCCCTCCTTTTTGATTATCAGTCCCCTCCTTTGTTTCATTTTTCTTTGTTATTTCTTCTTGCATATCTTTAAAATTACCTCCCTCCTCTTGATTATTTATTATTTATCTAATGATCAGCCAACAAACCGAATAACAACCGACCTCTTACTCGTTATCTTGATTAACTGATTGGGCGTCAGTCTTACTCGGTTGATAATTTTCAACCCACTGAGAAACTTTATAATCGTCGTACCCGATGGTTACTTTTGGCTTTAAATAAATTTTCAAAGACCAACCAATTACAAATCCCAATAATAGAAGTAAAAAATTTTTTATCGTTAATAAATTTTTCCACCCTCCTGATAGAAATCGCTCTTCCAACATAGTTCTAAATTAATAATTTAAGGCTACCGTTTTCCATTGTTGCAACATACAACCTTTTATTGAGTAATTTTAATGGCATCAGTCGGACAACTTTCAGCCACATCTTCCAAATTGCACTCTACCCCCTCGCAATCATCACGAACAACTTGAGCTTTGCCATCTTCAAGTTGAAAACATTGGCTACACATCATCTCGCAGTTACCGCAACCGATACATAAGTCTTGATCAACTTCAACTTTTTTTCCCATTTTTTATTTTTTAATTATTAAACGCTATTCGCACAACACTAGTATAACACCTCTGGCTTTTTTTTCAAGTAGCGGTATAATAAGTGATAGTAAGAGTTTTATGTTTTTTGTAAAATAAATTTTTCTGAAAATTATGCAAATCATCACCTTAAGCGGACTGGACGGCTCCGGTAAAACCACTCAACTACAAAAACTAAAAAAATATCTTCAAGAAAAAAAATATCAAGTGGTTAGTTTTCATGCTATTCAGTTTTCCTTGATTAACTTTTTCTTAAAAAAACATAAACTCAACTCCCTAAATGAGGGTACCGACAATGAACAATCCCGACAAACAACGATTTTTGAAAAACCGGCTCCGGCCGTTACCTCCGGGAACTGGTTTACAATTACAGCTCGTAAAGCAGTGCTACTGATAGATATTTTTCGTTTTAAAAAATTTTACCGGAAATTAAAAAACCGACAGGTTGATTTCCTGTTGTCCGATCGTTATTTTTTTGATCAGATTATCAACATTCTTTACCTTTCTTATAAAAATAAAATTTTAAAAACTCTAAAGAAATCATCAAAAAAGAAAATTCGTATCCGTCTTTTTTTCTCTTTGCGTCTGGCCGTTAAATTAATTATGAAACCGGACTATGCTTTTTTTATTAACACCTCCCCAAAAACAATTTTAACAAGAACACCGGATATTGAACAAGATGAAACCTATTTATTAATCAAACAAGCCCTTTATAGAAAATTTTCTTCCGAATGGAAAATAAAATCCATAAACGGAGAACAAAAAGCGGAAGATGTCTTCCAAGAAATTCTAAAGAATTTATCTCTTTGATTTTACCCTGCTTCCAAAGATCAAACTCACTATTTATTCAATAATCATTTAAAACAATGTCCACCATCATTCAAGCTTCACTATGGTTAACTCTTTCTGAATTATTTTTTAACTTGTCCGGATATTTTACACACGCCATTCTCGGCAGAACTTTGGGACCGGCCGAATATGGTCGTTACGGCATCACCATAACAATCGCTACCATGATTGTAGTATTGATTGGTCGTGGTGTGCCGGTAGCGATGAGTAAATATTTAAGCGAGGTCATCAAAACAGACCCCGGAGAAATAGCTCACATAAAAAAAGTCGGCTGGCAAGTGCAAATCATTTTAATTGCCCTAACAACTTTGCTTTATTATTTTTTAGCCGAACCTTTAGCTTATTTGTTAAACGACATTTCTTTAGCGCCTCTTTTTAAATTATCCACCTTAGTAATCCCCGCTTTCGCCGGAGCCAGTTTCTATGTTTATTATTTTACCGGATTGCATCTTTTTAATGTACAATCGGCTCTGAAATTTTTTCGAGGAATTAGCAAGATATTTTTTATTGTATTTTTAGCCTTCATCTTTAAAACGAAGGGAGCGATTCTTGGTCATGTCTTGGCTCCTTTTTCTGTTTTTCTTCTGGCTCTTATGTTTGATCAGAAAAATAAGCGAAAAATCAATGATTTGTCACGATCTAACATTCAGAACAAAAAAGAAAAAAAGAAACGGAAAAAATTAACCTGGAAAATTTTGCTTAATTTCGCTTGGCCGATTACTCTTTTTATGATTTTTTACGAAATAATGATTACCATTGATTTATACATGGTAAAGGGCTTGTTACGAAACGACTCTCTGACCGGTTACTATAACGCCGCTTTAACTTTGGGGCGATTACCCTTTTATGCTTTCTATTTTTTAACAATAATTTTATTACCGAAAATATCCGAGACAACTTCCCAAAAAGAACAAGCGAAAACAAACCGGATTATGTCCGGAGCGATGCGTTTTTTGTTTATTTTACTTATTCCATCTATCACCCTCTTGTCTATTTTTGCCCCTTCCGCCCTACAACTTTTTTATGGTTCCGGTTACAGAGAAGCTGTACCGACATTGCGAATTCTATCTGTCGGTTTAGGATTTTTAACAATTTTTTATATTTTAGCTTTTGTTTTAAACGGCGCCGGTAAAAATAAAATTCCGATGTGGACTGCTTTGGTAGGAATGATAGTGAATATTTTTTTAAACTACCAGTTAATTCCTCGTTGGGGAATTGTCGGTGCGGGAATAGCCACCACAACAACTTCTTTTCTGATTATGTTGATAGCCATTATCGCCACGGAAAAGTTCGTCGCCTCCTTCTTGAAACCTATTTCTTTGGTAAAATATTTTTTAGCCACCTCAGTAATCGCTTTTCTGGCTTTAAATTTGCAACAAGGAGAAATTATTTTTATCCTTTGGTCGGTAACCATGTTAACTATCTATTTTATTATTCTTTGGCTTTTGCAAGAAGTTACCCAAGAAGATTTAACATTTATTCAAGTATTGTTAAAAGCCAAAAATAAAAGCCGACTAAAAAAATAATTTGGAATTTAAGACAAGGAATTTAAAAAACTAACGATAGTATCGTTAGTTTTTTTTATTGCTTTAATTTCCGGATTTTTCAAACGAAACAATTTCTTATTACACCCAATATAATTCAAAAGGAAAAACTGTTTTTTAAGTGATGTATTCAGCCAATTCCACCAAACGATTACTGTAACCCCACTCATTGTCATACCAGGCCACCACCTTAATCAAGTTATTTGAAATAACTTTGGTGAGTTCCAGTTGCACAATTGATGAATGAGGGTTGCCCACAATATCGTGACTGACCAAAGGAGTCTTTGTTGGTTCAATAATTCCTTCAAGGTCACCCTCTCCTGCCTCAACTATTGCCCGATTTACATCTTCCACCGTTACATCTTTCTTCAAAATGGCGACAATATCAACCACCGAACCAACCAGGGTTGGCACCCTAAAAGCCATTCCGTCAAATTTATCCATTAGATCGGGAATGACTTTACCGGTGGCGATTGCCGCTCCGGTGGAAGCGGGGATAATATTTTGAGCAGCTGCTCGTCCTCGTCGTAGATCTTTTTTGGAAGCGCCATCTACCAGATTTTGGGTGGAGGTGTAACTGTGAATGGTTGACATTAATGATTTTTCTATGCCAAAATTATCCTCCAAAACTTTCATTACCGGAGCAATGCAGTTTGTTGTGCAAGAAGCGTTGGATAAAATAGTATCTTCGGGAACAATTTCTTGATGATTCACTCCCAAAACAACCGTTTTGATAGTTTCATCTTTTGTTGGCGCGGAAATAACCACTTTCTTTGCTCCGGCACGCAAATGCCCTTCTGCTCCGACCCTATCCCGAAAAAAACCGGTGCATTCTAAAACCACATCTACACCCAACTCTCCCCAGGGCAATTTTTCCGGCTCTTTCTCGGCATAAACTTTAATCTCCTTATCACCCACAACCAATAAATTATACTCTTCCGCCGGAAATTCTTTCACTTCGATATTCTTATTGTAAACTCCATAAGCCGTATCATATTTTAAAAGATAAGCGAGGGAATTTATTTCTCCCAAGTCATTGATAGCGACTATTTCCAAATCCGGTTTTTCTAAAATAATCTTCAAACTCGGTCGCCCAATCCGACCAAATCCATTAATGGCTACTTTTTTCATTTTTTTATTTTTTAATATTTTTTATTTTTATCTCTGGCTTTTTTTATGATTTTTGCAACCACTTCATTAACTTGACTAAAATACTGATTCGTCAACGAATCATTATTTCTGGCGTTTAAATTTGGAGCAAAAATTAACAGATCCGCTTTTCCTCTGTATTCATTATAATCATCTTCATATCCTTGCGGAAAAATTTTTAAAGTAACAACTACCGGTTCATCCGTTTGACTTCTTTCCATAAAATCAATTTTTACAATTCCGTCTATTCCCATTCTTGCAAAAAAGGGAATATTGGAAACATTATAAATACAAGCCAGTTTTTCATCACTATTCATATCAACTTCTTCCGAAAGCCTTGTTTCTATATCACAGGTCAAATCCGACCTCTTTCTCTGGTCGACACCATCAATCGTGTCTAAAAATTTTATAAACCCTTTTATAGTATCCACCTTTATTCCCTCAACTTCACTCCCAAGTTTTTGTCCCAAAGTTGTAGAAATCGCCGTCTCATAATCAATTCTCCGCTCTTTTAATGCCTCCCTTTGTTGATAACTTTTCATTACTCTCCCTATCGAATTTTTATCAACCATCTTTTTTGCTTAGTATATCACCTAACAACCACCCAAAAAAAACATCTAAATATCCAAATTCTGCACACTTTTGGCATGAGCTTGGATGAATTTCTTTCGTGGCGCCACTTCGTTGCCCATCAAAATATCAAAAACTTGATCAGCTTTTTGGGCATCTTCGATTTTCACTTGTTGCATCACCCTGGTTTCCGGATTCATCGTTGTTTCCCAAAGTTGTTCCGGATTCATTTCACCCAAACCTTTATACCTCTGCAAAGTAATTCCGGCAATTTTCTCATCGCCTTCTTTTACCTTTGTCTTTACCCCTCTTGTCCACCGGGCGATAATTTTATCTTTTTCTTCATCTGTATAAGCATATCTAACTTTTTTACCTTTTTTAATTTGATACAGAGGTGGTTGAGCAATGTAAACATACCCCCGTTCAATCAACCCCCTGAAATATCGGTAAAATAAAGTTAGAAGCAGTGTTCTAATATGTGAACCGTCAACATCAGCGTCAGTCATGATAATAATGCGATGATAACGAGCTTTGTCATAATCAATTTTATCGCCAACTCCGGTTCCCATTGCCACCACCAAATTTTTAATTTCCGCCGATGCCAACATTTTATCCAAACGAGCCCGTTCCACATTTAGAATTTTTCCTCGCAAAGGTAATATTGCCTGAAATTGTCGATCCCTGCCCTGCTTAGCCGACCCACCGGCAGAATCTCCCTCCACAATATACAACTCCGACAATTCCGCTTTCCTGCTGGAACAATCCGCCAATTTACCCGGCAAAGTCAAACCATCCAAAGCACCCTTACGAACAACCGCTTCCTTAGCCGCTTTGGCCGCCAATCTAGCTTTGGCTGAAATCAGTCCTTTCATCACAATTGCTTTGGCGTCAGCCGGATGTTTATCAAAATATTCCGTTAACCCCTCTGTAATAACCGCATTAACAATTGTTCTGGCTTCCGAATTTCCCAACTTCGTTTTAGTCTGACCTTCAAATTGCGGTTCACCCAATTTCACTGATACCACCGCCGTCAGACCTTCACGAACGTCATCAGCGGTCAAATTAGCATCTTTCTCTTTTAAAATATTATTTTTTCTGGCATAAGTATTTATGACTCTCGTCAAAGCGGTTCTAAATCCCGTTTCATGCATACCACCTTCAACCGTGTGAATATTATTGGCAAAGGATTGAACATTTTCCGTCAAACCGCTTTGATATTGCAAAGCCAATTCCACCAACATTCCGTCTTGCTCTTTTTCAATGTAAAAAATATTTTTATTAACCACCTCTTTTCCCTTGTTAAGGAAATTTACGAAAGATTTAATACCTCCATCAAAACAAAAACCGGCTCGTCGATATAATTTTTCTTCGCCACTTCTTTCGTCAATAATTTTAATATGAACACCTTTAGTTAAATAAGCTTGTTCACGCAAATATTTTACAATTCTCTTCCAGCTCCACTCTATTTTCGGAAAAATGGCCGGATCAGGTTCAAATTCTATCGTTGTTCCCGTCTCTTTCGTCTTCCCAATTATTTTAATCTTTGATTTTGGTTTTCCCATTATATATTCCTGTTGGTAGATATTTCCATTTTGTCTCACCTCGGCTCGAACATAAGTTGACAAAGCATTAACCACCGAAACACCTACCCCGTGCAAACCTCCGGAAACCTTATAACCACCCCCGCCAAATTTTCCTCCGGCATGAAGAGTTGTTAAAACTGTCTCTAAAGCCGAGAGACCGGTTTGTTTGTGTTTGCCGACCGGTATTCCTCTTCCCTGATCGGAGACGGAGATTCTATTTCCTTTAGCCAAGATTCTTACCTCAATATACTTACCATAACCGGCCATCGCCTCATCAATGGAATTGGAAACTACCTCCCAAATCAAATGATGCAAACCTTCGGTTGAAGTACCACCAATATACATTCCCGGTCGTTTTCTAACCGGATCCAGACCCTCCAATACTTGAATTGATCCGGCGTCATATTTACTTTCTTTTTTTCTTGCCATTTGTTTTAATGAATTAACTGTCTAATCAAATTTATCAGACAAAATATCTTATTATAGATTCCCTCTCGCTTTGTTAATTTTAACACAAACAGGAAATAATTCAACCATTTACAAGAAAGAGATTGAGCCAAAATTCCTTTTAGATTTCTTTCTCTTTCGGCAGAATATTCTCCACCAGAACACTTTGGGTAAATTAACCAGAACACTAAAGAAAACTTTTACCAATACGAAAATCATACCGATTTTTCGTCGCCAGTTATTACTCCTCTCTTTTTTTTCCTTGAAAGCTTGACTGGGGTGATTAGACAAAGAAGATTTTTTAAAGATAAAGCCCTTCAAAAATGAAAGCAAAGCGAAAAATAATTTTTTTCCGGAAAAATTTCTTAAAATTAAAAAAAGGCGATTACGATTCAAATAATAAGCCTTGAAATAAGGTGGTGTTTTGGTAGCAGAATGACGATGCCAAACAACCGCTTCCGGCCGAGTAATAATTCGCCACCCCCTACTCCTCAAGCGCAAACTCAAATCCGCATCTTCATAATAAGCAAAAAAATGACTCGGGAAGTACTCGGGATACCCCCCTCTCTCGTAAGATGATTTCAGTCTTACACAACTCTCCATATCCACCAACATCTCTCTTTTCAATAAAACCGCCCCTCCACAGAAACCATCAACCTCCCTGCTCTGATTGTATTGACCACGATCAATTTCACCATGACCGATATTGAGACTTAACCCATCATCTTTGATTTTTACTCCCACCGAATCAATCCTGACCCCATCAACCCCTTTTTCATCACCTTCTTTTTCACCTTCCATTAAGAGAATCTTAGGAACTATCGCTCCAACTTTTTTTCGGTTATTGTCGCTTTCTTCTTTTAGTAAATAAGCCAGAAAATCTTCTTTTACTTGAGTGTCATTGTTGAGAAGAATAATATTTTTTATTTTCGGATTTCGTAAAGATTGCCATATTCCCCTATTGCTACCATAGGCGAAACCGGTATTCTTTATCAATTCTATAACTGTCACTTCCGGAAAATTGCTTCTCAAATATTCAACCGACCCATCATTGGAACCGTTGTCTACAATGATTACTTGAAAATCTTGATTGGTTTGATTTTTTAAAGAGAAAAGGCAGTTCTTCAACAAGTGTCGTCCATTCCAATTAACAATAACTATGGCTGTTTCTATCATGGTTATTACCCTGACTGATAACTAGTATTTTTTCTAGCATAGATCATTTGACTATCTGGTTTGGTTTTTACTTTCCCTGCTCTTAAATGCACTATACCATCTGTATCTAAATTTCTCAAGTTATCAAACGGCTTGTTAAAAATACGCCAAATAGCAAAAACTTTAGCCGGATAATTTAAGTTCTCCCGCAAATACCTTAGTTTCTTTTCTAACAGATAACGGAATAACGGAGCGGGTGAATCTTCATTGGTCACAATTTTCAATTTTTCACCTACCTGTAAAACTCTTTCACTAAGCCATGGATTTAATTCTAAAATTTTTTGCATACTAAAATTATGAAGATGTTTTTCTTCTTTTACTTTTTGAACAATTTTATTGAGGGTGTCACCTTTTTGAACAACGTAATCTTGTAAAAATCTTTTATACTCTTCTAATAAATACACTTTTAAATTCAAATCCCTTTCCCCCCTCAAGTACTCCTTATAACTACCACCGCTCCAGCCCCGAGCAAATCTCCCATTATACCTTGCCAAAACAAATTGCAAAGCGTCATCCATCTCTTCCTTCGGTATTTGATCAGATATCTTATCTCCTTTTCTGTTTTGCCAATATTCCACGAATAGACTAACTATTAGCTTAGCGGCCGCTTCCGCATTTTTTCTAACATCTTTCATTTCCGACGGATCATAACCAAGCATGCGAGCAGTACTGCCTGTTACCTGAAACATTCCTATGGCATTCATGCAAGACTGGACATCCACTTGACAACGGGATTCAACAATAGGTATAAGAATAAATTTTTTAAATATATCCAAATCCACCCCCAAATCATTTAAATACACACCCCTGAAACTATACTGATTGTAAACATTCTCAAAAATCTCGCTGAGAATTTTTTTGTATTTTTCAAGTCTTTGCCAAGCATTTCTAACATCATCTCCCAGTTTTCCGTCAGCATTAAAAATGTTTTGCCAGTGAACAATAAGGTGCTCACCCAAATCACTACTAACCAGCTTGGTTCCAGCTATCCTTCTTAAGATGTTTCGATGAGTCTGGTTTGACTCTCCCGGTGGAAAGATTTTGTTCATCCACAATTCAATCAAGGGTGAAAAAGAATCTTTTTGCCAAGCAATTTTTGTTTCCGGTGATTCATCTCTCTTCTCCTCTCTCTTTTTTTTGTCTGTCTTTTTCACAGGTTTGTCCGGTTTTTTGCGTTGATTTATCTTCTGTTGTTTCACTTTTTCTCCATGCACCCGACTCACTCCCTTTATTCTTTTTGTTGAATCAGCTTCTTTCGCACTCACTTTCTCGATTGTCACTTCGTCACTTTGCGCTGATTTATCTAATTTAGATTCTTTGTTTCTTAACACCCGCTCAACAGAACTTGTCTCCGATACCGGAAGATGATTTATTATGTTGGCATTTTGATTGCCAGGATGTATCGGCGATTTAAATAATAAATACACCAAAAGACAACGTAAGGCCACTGCGCGAAAATTTGTTATTTCCAAACCAAACCGACCTATCTCTAATTGAAAATGAATGAGAGGTTTTCTCGGAGACCAATCAGTGTATCCCGATGAAGACCGGTAAATTCTATTTCCTTCCCCGAGACCATGCTTCATGAATACACCCTCTTTTCCTCCTGATGAATTCATTACTATATTATTTTTATTTTGTTTTATTTTTGTACCGGTTTTATTAGCAAAATTTTTATTGTAACAAATATCCAGATTTCATTGGTGTGGGAGCGATGGGACTCCCCTTCGGGCCGGGGCTTCGCGGTTTGCCTCCACTCCGTTTCGTCAAACAACGCTCCGCCCTTCGAGTCCCGAATCGAAAGCCAAGCAGTTGGCTTTCTCTCTCTTTTGTTTTAATAAAATTTTTATTGTAACAAATATCCAGATTTCATTGGTGTGGGAGCGATGGGACTCGAACCCATAAGCCGAAGCACTAGTTCCTAAGACTAGCGTGTTTACCAATTTCACCACGCTCCCGGTTTAAATTCTTCAAACTTCGTTCCTGCGGAGAGACTGGATATTCCCCTTCGGGCCGGGGCTTCGCGGTTTGCCTCCACTCCGTTTCGTCAAACAACGCTCCGCCCTTCGAATCCCAGACGA
>Ga0256914_1000034_pt1 | contig 139269 bp, 126 predicted proteins | sample HulkmetaG_FD_191571 | JGI IMG/M metagenome (GOLD analysis project Ga0256914, IMG submission 191571) | Hydrothermal chimney microbial communities from Main Endeavour vent field at the Juan de Fuca Ridge, Pacific Ocean - Hulk | ecosystem: Environmental > Aquatic > Marine > Hydrothermal vents ...
TCACTTAAAAAATGCCAGGAGGTATTTGAGGGCAGTAAAGATGATTATTGCTGCTAGGAGCCATTTTATGGCCTTTGCTGGTATGTGTTTTTGGCATCTTGCTCCAAGGTACATGCCAGCGGTTCCTCCAATACCAAAGAGAAAGCCGAGAAGCCAGTCGGGTGCCACAGACATTGCCGGATAAAATAGGGCCATGATTTGGTAAAAGGCGACCCCGGCTACCGAGGTTACAAAGGTACCCATAAGGGCTGCCCCTGCTACTGTATGAACAGGCAAAGCAAATACGGTAACAAAAAAGGGCGCAATTATTGAGCCGCCTCCAATGCCATAAACCCCACCTATAACCCCGACAATAAGGCTGAGTATGAAGATGCCCATGCAGGAAACAGAAAAAGATTGGCCGCGAAAGTTGTATTTGAGCCTTGCCAGGCTGAAATGTGTCACTTCCACGGCTGGATAAGTAATTGTTCCGTCTAGGTTGGTTTTATTTTTAAGAGTCTTATCTTCGTGCCCTGATCTGTTTTTTTGCAATAGGTCCTTGATCATTTTGAATCCTATGTAGAAGAGGACTCCAGAGGCAAACAGTTTGAACTTTACAGGATCAGGGAGGTACTTGACTCGAATTATGGCTCCGAGGAGCACGCCTGGAAGAGTACCTAATATAACTATCCAGGTCAGGGGCCATAGCATCCGCCCCTCCTTGCAATAGCGGTAGACTCCACTTGGTATGGCGACAATATTGAATAATTGATTAGTGGCACTAACAGAAGGTGCGGTATAGCCCAGAAAGGACATTTGAAACGGCAACAAGAGAAAGGCGCCAGAGACACCACCCATAGAAGTGAAAAAGGATATGCCAAATGCCACAAGAGGTGGAATCCAAGGGGCAGTTTCTATTTGAGCAGCAGGGAAATACATTAGATGGTCCTTTCTACAGCGCAGAGTATCTTCTATTGAGATTAGGTAAGCAGAAGACCGGCTTGTTGACAAACCAGTTGTGCTCGGTCTTATTAACCAGAACAAGAAAGCATTCTAATTGCTTACATCCATATAAATACTTCTCTACCTGTATTGGACCAATTTTTCAAGCTAAAGACCGTACCTGATGCAGGTTTAAAATTTTATGTAGCAAAAGCCCTTATCCATATCACAGGACGAGGTTTCGACTGAGATCAACTTTGGTCCTGGTTTTTGGGTATCAGGAGTTACATATTCTTTTTCTTTGCTATCCATCCTGCGATTTTCAGACCTCTGCTGGTAAATCCGGCTGGTGTGGGCCTTTTCCTTTGCGTTTTCGGTTTTGACCGCATGGATGGTTTTTTTAACGCCTGAACTGGCATTATCAGTGCTGGCCGGCCCTCATGTGAAGCCCAGGCTATTCATGCTGAAAAAGAAGATCGAAAAAAAGAATAAGATGTATTTTTTCATTCAAGCCGCCTCTCTAAGGATAATTTATGTTTAAGGTTTTCATTATCCATGCCTTCTTTTCTGAAGAATATGGACGGCAATCTCGTTCCTGGCTCCTCCTTTTTAGAATAAATATAAGTATTGTTGTTTAGTTGGACAAATCATGCTCCAGAAGAAGGCGCAATTTGTCAGATGCCACCGTCTGGAATCTGTTATTCCGGCTTCTTACTGCCTCCAAAGGTAGGTTCTCCAGGTTTCACCACCCCTTCCGGCATATCGGGGACCTTTTCGCAGCCTAGTCTGTAGCCTCCATCGAGCACTATTCTGGCACCAGTCATGAAAGGTGCACCAAAGACCAGAAAATCAACGGCCTTTTTTATGTCGTTCAGGCTGCCAGTACGTTGCAGCAGGGTGTGTTGCAAGATGTCATCCTGTTCTTTTTTCGTAAGGAGGCTCCATCCCCTTGTTTTAGGGCCATGTCTTGTTTCGAAAAATCCAAGCATGAGTTCATTCACCCTGACTTCAGGTGCACCAATCCTGGCCCATTGTTCTGTCAAGAGCCCCACAGCACGGTTTGAAAGGCTGTAGCAATCGTTGAAGACGAGACCTGCCGGGCCTGTGCGTCCCAGTAGGCCAGAAATGGAAGATATGTTTATTACGGCGGAATTTCCTGCCTCTTTCAAAAATGGAAGCGCTGAATTAAACAGGTGCCATTTGCTGGTTACAGTGGTTTCAAATTCCAGATTCCACTGTTCAGGAATGTATGCGCCGTGAACGATTGGCCAGCCTCCCCGTTCTATGTTGTTGATCAGTATATCCAGGCGGCCAAATTGTTCTATGGCGGTATTCACCACCTGTTCAACGTGGCTCTTCTTCCTGAGATCAGCAGCCACTGCCTTGTAGCTGGCACCCAGTTTCTCCATTTTTTTATGCATGCCGTCCAGGTCGTCAAGCCAATCGTAATAGGTTAGGACAAGCCTGACTCCTTTTTGCGCCAGGGCTTCGGCAATGGCGAGACCAATGCCTCTGATGGCTCCAGTTACAAGGGCTACTGGTTTTCCCACGGGGTTTTCCATGTCTGTTTCCTCAACTTCATTGTTATGAGTCAGGTTTGCGATTATACTAAAATACAAATCGAAACCAATGAGGAAATAAAGAACATGTTTGCCCCAAAAGATACAGAGAAGCCCATAATTCCAGTAAGATTGAATCTTGATAGCACCATCTGTTTTTCGTGTGACAAGGAACTTGCCTGCTTTACAAGGTGTTGCCACAACAATAGTACCTATCTCACGCCATATGATGTGATTAGGATAAAGAAGCGTCTCAACATGCCTTCAGATGAATTGCTGCTCCGTTTTACAGTGCCTGGGAAGATAGAGGCGTCCGATTTGCCTGTTCCCATGGTGAGGCACGACGAAAGCCGAGAGAATGCCTGCCCGTTTCTAGGTGAAGACGGATGCAGCATCTACGAAGACAGGCCTGTGTCGTGCAGATATTATCCCGTAGCCGCTGGTCTTTTCCATAATGCAGACATTTCGGACAATGAGCAGTTTTTTGCCTTGGTGAAAGAGGGCTATTGCCTTGGTCATGATCTTGGTACAGAGATGACAATAGCCGAGTGGCGTGAAAATCAGGGAATCCCTCCCTATGATGAACATAATAAGGGCTGGGTGGAACTCATTCTGAGAAGAAAGAGTCTGGGGCCTTTTGTGACCATCCCAGAAAAGACCTTGGATATGTTTTTCATGGCGAGCTATAATCTGGACGCCTTTCGTAGGTTTGTGCTCTATAGCCCCTTTCTGAATATATATGAAATACCACAAGATCGTCTCGACAAGATAAAGACAGATGATCTCGCCCTTTTACAGCTTGGGTACGACTGGCTTATGACCACCCTTTTTGGGGCAGGGAAGCTAAAGATAATAGAACAGGTTGCTCCTGCCGATTCCATTGAGATTGATTAGGTGCCCAGCGTCCAGCGCCCAGGAATCCATACTCCTCTTTTATTTAAATGTCCAGGAGTCCAACGTTTATGATGAGGACGTGGTGGGTGTGCATATTTCCAATACCCTGGCAGAACGCCACCATTGGGGCCAGTGCGGGCAGGTATCCACACAAAGTTTGGGCCAGGCTTGGGAGGGCGAGCGTGAGAGCAGCCAACAAAAACGAATGAAAAGGCAACAAATGAGGCCACGAGAATATTTTTCGCCCTTAAAGACATGTCATCCTCCTTTGTGTCAGATGTTTCTCGATGCGTCCCTGTTGTCTAAAACGGCTTTCTTGTTGAAATGGTTAAAGATGAAATAGCCTTTTTAGGCAGTTTCCATAAAAATATAAATAGTTAGTCTTATAATCATTCTAAAATCAAGCAAACCAATGTCTCCTAAATCCTTGGCCTAAACCATAGGGTGGAGGATATCAGTTGTCTAAAAGTGTGTCTGTTTTCACTTCCAGCCAACCGCTGGCTCTCCGTGCGTTTTTACATGGAACTGATTACGGATCCGGAGGAAAGGGGTGATTTTGTGCCAGGAGGTCTTTTGGGAGAGGATGCCTGCTGTTTTGATATTGAAAAGTGGGATGAAGATGTGCTGGCCTATGCTGAAAAACGGATAAGCGAATCCTATGAAAACGCAGCCCGGGAAAACTTCCTACAATGAATGATAGCTGCTTTCATATTCTAAATACGTCCCTTCTGTTGATAATGCTCTAATACGGTGTTTTGTTTGATTTTGGTGTCTTCCTTCTTAATCATGATCAAAGAGGTATTTGCTTTCATAGCCCCTGGGCGTGATCATGTGGCCATTCCAGGCAAAGGTGTTTGAGTTTCCAATAATTACCGTGCTTTGCATGGTGACGGGTTGATCTTCATTTACGAGTTTTAAAAGAGTGGTAAGGGTTATGGCTTGCTCATCCCGAAAGGCTCCAGTTACGACACCTGCAGGGGTTTCAGGCCTTCTGTGTTTCATGATGATGGCCCCGGCCCTTTTGAGGTGCTCACGCCTCCTTTTTGAAGCCGGGTTGTAAAGGGCGATCACAAAGTCGGCCTTTGCTGCAAATCTTAACCTTTTTTCTATCAGTTCCCAAGGTGTCAGAAGATCGGAAAGGCTTATTGCAGCAAAGTCATGCATGAGCGGGGCGCCCAAAAGTGCCGCGCAGGCATTTAGGGCCGAGATGCCTGGAATTATCTCTATTGGCACCTGGTAATTTGCAGCTCTGGCAAGCTCAAAGACCAAGCCCGCCATGGCATAGATGCCCGGGTCACCCCCACAGACCAGGGCCACAGACTTTCCATCATGGGCTAGTTTCAGGGCCTTCTTACACCGCTCCACTTCCTGCATCATGTTTGAGCCAATGACTTGCTGCCCTGAGCGCAAGAGTCGTGATATCAACTTCAGGTATGTCTTGTAGCCTGCAACCACATGGGCACTTTTAATGGCGTCAATGGCCCTCTGGCTCATTAGATCTATGGGGCCTGGGCCTGTTCCCACCACGGCCAGCTTACCTGGGCGATTGCAGTTGTCACGTCTTTCCATTTATGTTTCTCCACCAGCAGAGGGCCGTTGCCAGAGGCAAGGATTGCCGCAGGCTCACACACCCCCTTTGCTCCAGTAGCCCTTTTTACTATTTCTGATTGTTTTATGTCGTCTACCTCATTTAGCTGTTCTGCCGAAAAGAAGAAAAGTTCGGCTCCTGCCATGCGGGCAAATTCTCTCAGCCCCTTTTCGTCCTTTTTCAGGTCTATTGATGCAACCCTGCAGATGGATGCCCTGGCAAGGCTGGCCAAGGAACACGTTTTTTCAACAGCGGCAAAGATCTTTTCACAAGGTGTCCCCCTGTTACAGCCGATGCCTGCAACCAGTAGAGGTGGGTTTAGGACGAGTTTCCCCTCACACACATCTTTAGGGCCTGGCGTCCTCATGGTTATTATGGCATCTGCCCTTGCCATTGAAGATGCCTCTGACAGATCATGGGGCAGGGGAGGGAGTCCACAGTCGGAATAGACACTCAGGGACCCTCCGTCCACGAGTCGTGTCATGACCCTTGGGAGCAACTCCGGGTTCTTGATAACTAGGCCTAGCTCCTTTATCCAGAGATCAAGGGGTGTATGCCCTGATACATCAGATGCCGTGGTGATTACAGCCTGCCCCCCGGTGATACCGGCAACTTTGCGTGCAAGCTCGTTTGCCCCTCCCAGGTGGCCTGAAAGAAGCGGGATCACAAACCTGCCCTTCTGGTCCAGTATGATGAGGGGAGGGTCCTTTTTCTTGTCTGAAACAAGGCGAGAAATGGCCCTGACAACTATTCCGCTTGCCATTATGCATATCAGGGCATCATAGCTTTTCCATGCCTTTCGTATGGACTCGGCAGTACTGCCCCTGCAAGGAATGACATTACATTCAGGAAGCTTTGAGGCCAATTTTTCAGCGAGAACCCTTGCCTCAGTTGTTATTGCAAGAATTGCAGTCTTCAACGTTCTTTTCTTCTGAATCCGTGGTGAAACGAGGGGTTGTATAGTTTTGAATCCTCTCCGCCATTGGCTTTTAGCACATCTCCCACAACGATCATGGCGGTCTTTTTTATGCCTGCCTCCTTAACCTTTGATGCAATGTCTTCTAGGCTGCCTTCAACTATCTTTTCACCTGGCCAGGAGGCCTTTTCCACAACGGAAACAGGTGTAGATGCACAGTAACCACCAGAAAGAAGCTCATCCACAAGCTCTGAGATCATGGAAACACTCAAGAATATGCACATGGTGGCCTTGTGGCAGGCAAGGGCCTCTATCTCTTGCCCCTTTGGCACAGGGGTGCGTCCTGCCCGCCTTGCGAAGATGACTGTCTGGCTGATTCCAGGGCAGGTAAGTTCCTTCTTGAGTGTGGCAGCGGCAGCAGAGGCCGAAGTTACCCCAGGTATCACCTCGTAGGGTATGTCAAGCCTGTCGAGCCGTTTCATTTGCTCCCGAATGGCCCCAAAAAAAGCAGGGTCCCCTGTGTGGAGCCTTACAACCCTTTTGCCCTGGTTGTAAGACCGCTCGAGGACTTCGACTATTTCGTCAAGGTCCATTCTGGATGAATCGTATATCTTGGCATTTACGCCTTCAAGGAGCGCAGGGTTTACCAGGCTGCCTGCAAATACTATTACGTCAGCCCTGTCTAAAAGGCTTCTGCCCTTTATGGTGATGAGTTCCGGGTCCCCAGGGCCTGCTCCTACAAAATATATGGGAAATCTTTCCACTGCCATCCTCTGATCTCTTGTTTAACAGATGGATACAACTAGACCGCGCATCTGTTGTTGAAGGGTGGTGCCGATTTTTTATTTGGCAGTTTTGTGCCATGCATAAACCGCTTCACAAACGGTTATTTTGGGGAGGATGACTGCTTTTCGTGGCCAACCATGATCTTTTAATGGTTGAAACTATAGATCAGTGCCAGCACCTCGATGATGGGGCCTGGAAACGAGGGGCTCGTATGCACGTCTGTGGTTTCACCGAATATATTGTAGAGCTTGCCGCTTTCCTTGCCCTCTTTGACGAAATTGATGGCACTTTGGGCATCGTTGAAATTTTGATGATAAGAGTTGAAAAAGATGGTTTCAGTGCCGTGGCTGTCCTGGAAACCAATGCGCGCCTGAAAACGGCTTTTTTCTTGTTCATACTCTATGGTGCCCACGGCGTAAAGATCGTATTCGTCTAGGTTGTAATTCCGCTTCTCTCCTATCATGTGGCGCCCGATGGGCAGATAATCAAGGGGGATTTTCTTGGTGCTGTCTTTTTTAGGCATGACGTAACCTCACTGTATTAAATAAATAGTGGTCAAAAATAGCGATAAATATCTTTTAAAGCTGTTTCCTCGATGCACCCAACCTCTCGAAGGAAGGATTCAACTCTTGAGATACCCACGAATCTTTTTCTTTATATAAACTCATTATTAGGCCCTTCCATGGTTTGTGTCAACAACAAAACAGGCTTGAAAACAGTAAGTTAGGCAGGCGGCAGGATGAGGTTGAGCTTCAGCTTCACACCTTGTCAAAAAGGTTTTGCATCCCTTGCTTGCGAACCAGTACGGTGGAAAAGTAGTGGATTTTCTTATCTATTGCATCTCTAAGGTCATAAAATATTCTCTGCCCTTCAAGGCTGCATCTTTCTACAAGGACTGCCCTTTCCACGAGTTTCAAGCCATCGAGGATCTTGACAATCCTTGGCAGGCATCGGTGTACCTTCATGAGGGCAATCGAGTCAAAGGTTTCAAGCGCTGCCTCTATCCTGTCATCGTCAAAGGTGGCAGGTATTACGCAAAATATGTCGTCTCCAAGCGCCAAAGGGGATTGAATGACACTTGAACAAGTGCTCATGGCATTGATGCCAGGGATGATCTCTGTTGCAAGGCCAGGCTGCTTCTCTAGCACTGTGGCAAGCAGATAATAGGCAGTGGAATAGAAGGAAGGGTCCCCAAGGGTCGGGAAGACAACATTTACGCCCTTGTCGGTCCGCTCAAGCACAGCTTTTGCAGCTTTTTCCCAGCTTAAGGCCACCTCTTTGTCCTTTTCCCTTGAAAGGCGCACCTTTTTCATGGAAAAATGGATCTCAACCACTTCCTTTCTGGAGATATCGACTGCCCCGCGGATTGTTTCAAGGGCGCTGCTCCTACCGTTGACCATGCCCATTGGTGCTATTATGGCATGGGCATCCTCGATGGCCCTTACTGCCCTGAGTGTCAAAAGATCGGGGTTTCCTGGGCCCGTACCCACAAGGCTCAACTTGCCACTTCCCCTTTTTACGACCTGGTTCAATTTTTCATTCCCCTTTTATGCCTCTGATGATGGTGATTTCATTTAGTTTCGTCTCCTTATCCTTCGAGCCAGGGTGCCTCGTTACAGAGATCCTGGACATATCCACCATAAGGCCGGCCTCTTTCATCAGGCGCGGGGCATCCTGAGCAGTCCTCTCCAGTACTGCATTTGCCACTAGTATGCCACCAGGGGCCAAGGCCTTGGCACAATGAGCGATAATGGGTTCAAGCTGCCCCTTGGAGCCTCCAATAAATACCCGGTGGGGCAGGGGAAGCGTTTCGAGTATTTCAGGGGCCTTGCCATCTACAGGGACAACGTTAAAGAGTCGGAGCCTTCTGATATTTTCCCTTATTACCTTCTGCAGCTTTTCATCCATCTCCACCGCAAAGGATGTGAGATCGGGGTAAAGCCTCGATGCCTCGAGGCTAAGGGAGCCTGAGCCTGCGCCAACGTCCCAGAATACTATCCCTGGGGAAAGCCTTAGCTTGTGAAGTGTGACTGCCCTTATCTCATCCTTTGTGATAAGGCCCCTTAGATGAGAGATCTCATCCTCCATGAGGCCGATGCCTCGTGTGTGCGGAAGGGCAGGTCGGCCGATCTCCACAACCATGATGTTGAGGGGTGAAAAGTCGGTTTGAGCAGCTTCTTCAAGACGCATGGTCAACAGCCTTTCTTCAGGGCATTCAAGCCTTTCTGCCACGTGTATCTCAAGATCCTTCGATATCGAGGTATCTCCAATCCTCTCAAGGGCTTGCAAAAGGTTTTTTGCGATTGCATCAGGGCTGTTTCTGCCATCTGTGAAGATGATGCTTCTTGGCCTTGAAAGAATGAGTCCACATGCTGATTCACCTTTCCTGCCATGAAGGCTTATGATCTGGGCATCATCCCAGGGGATCTTGAGCCTTGCGCAGGCAATCTGCACTGCCGATAGGGCAGGGTAAAACTGCAGCCTTTCCTTGCCAAATATTGAAAGGAGCCTTTTGCCTATGCCAAAAAAGAGCGGGTCACCGCTGGCAAGGACGACGCAGTCACCCGTACTTAAGAAGCCTCTGAGTTTCTCAACCATGTCTGAAAGGGGGGTTATGGGAATAAAGGCAGGTTGTGGGGATAGGCTGTTTATATGTGTGGAAAGGGCTTGTATGAGCCTTCTGGATGAACAGATGGCCACAGAACCTGAAATAAGCTCCTCAAATCTATCTGGCGCCTTACAGCCTGAGATCCCCACTACCCTTATCACGTGTCTTTTCCCTTTTATGCCCTTTCTTTCCATATTCACACAGATACGATAACGTCCTTGTCTGCGTTTACGAGATACAGCGAGACAGACGTCCCTGAAACCCGTTCCGCATATTGCTTGGCCTTCAAGCAGACCGCTTTTATTAGCTCCTTTTGTCCGCCGGCAAGGAGCATGTCGAGTATTTGCTTTGCAGTGTTGGCTGAGCGTACTTCTTCCTTCATGGAACTTGGCAGGCCAAGCCCTGAAAGGAGTTCTTCTGCCATATTCATGTCCAGGGCTCCGTGACGCACGTGGGTTTGGGGGATTTCCAGGGCGGCCTTTATTATTTTCGCCCACATCCCTGCCATGTGTATCCTTTGAAAGCCCTGCTTCCCAGCTGCCTTCATCGCATATTCCAGATAGTCTCCCATCATCACAAGGGCCTCATCTGGCAGGCCGAGAAGGGTTTGCACGGCCTTTTCAGAGGTTCGGCCAGTGGAGAGTATGACCTCTGCCAGCCCTGCCGTTCTTGCCACATTTAGGCAGACATCTATGGTATCGGTCCAGGCCTTGGCAGAAATGGGGCGGACAATGCCTGTGGTGCCAAGTACGGAAAGCCCGCCACGTACGCCAAGGCGTGGATTCAGGGTGTTTTGCGCAAGCCTTTGTCCGTCTTTTATAAAGATAGAGACCTCTATCCCTTTACCTTCAGGGATAGATACTCCTGCCTCAGACAGGGCTTCCATTAAGGCCGCCTTGATCATCCTTCTTGGCCCAGGGTTGATGGCAGGCTCTCCCCTTGGCACTGAAAGGCCCTTTTTCGTTACAGTGCCAACCCCTGGGCCTGCCTTGAAGCAGACAGGAGGCGCGGCTTTTTCTGTGTTTTCCCCATCCAGAGGGATGATCTTCACCCTTGCGCCAACTTCCGCGCCATTGGTCACGTCAGGGTCGTCTCCCGCGTCCTTTAATACTGAGGCAGAAGAGGAGGAGCTGTTTGACGAGATGGCCAAAAGCTCGAACTCATGCCGTGAGCCATCTGGAAACGGGACTGAGACGCTTCTTTCCATGGCTTCAGGCATAAGGAGCTGCAAAAGGGCTGCCTTGGACGCAGCGGCCGCACAGGCACCTGTTGTAAAACCCGATCTTAGATGCGTGCCTGAATGTCTTTTCTTCATAAGCCCTTTCTTTCCTCGCAAAGCCTGAGTATGGCGTTTACCGCAGCCACTGCTATGGCGGTTCCACCCTTTCTGCCAAGGGTAGTTATCCAGGGATGATCAAGCTCAATGAGTAGCTCCTTTGATTCCCTTGCATTTACAAAGCCTACAGGAACTCCAACTATGAGATCCGGCCTGAATCTACCCTCTCTTACCATCCTTATTGTGCGGATTAGGGCAGTGGGCGCATTGCCGATGGCAACTATCCCAATGGGCTCATGTGCTGCAAGCTCGATTCCTGCTTCTGCCCTGGTAATCCCCTCCTTGCCGGCAAGCTCTTGTGCCTCTTTATCCCTTATGTGGCACCGGAGCCTTCCACCAAATTTTTGAAGTATCCTTGCTGAAACACCCTGAAAGGCCATGTTCACATCCACCAGGATGTCCTTTCCAGACAGGATGGCCCTTATGCCCGCCTCTACTGCCCCTGGATAGAAACGGACTGTCTTGGCAAACTCGAAATCCCCGCTTGCGTGTATCATGCGGCGTACCACAGCAAATTCTTCAGGCGGAAACGTCGTAGGGCCAAGCTCCTCTTCTATGATCCTGAAGCTTTCCCTTTCTATATCTCCAGGCGCTATGTCCTTGATCTTTACTGGCATTTTTTGCTCCTAAAGGCCTTGGCCCTTTGGCATGCTCCAACAAAGTGGGAAGCAGCCTCTTGGCTGCGTCCAAAATGGATGTGGATATACCCTGCCAAGGTATTTTCAGTGAGGTATCCTTCTTTCCTTCCGCCTTCAAGAAGAAATGCCTTTTCCATAGGGCTTGAAAACCGCACCGTGGAATAATGAAATTCGTGACCAAAAAGTTTCTTCCCAGCCCTGCCTAACGGGCAATCTCTCTTCAGGGTGAGTTCCCTGTATCCAAGGGAGGAAAGCCTTTTTTGCATTACTGCTTCTGCAGGATAGATACCTGCCATCTCATGTGTTTTGCCGTCAAGGGTGGTGATGGATCTGCAAAGATACATAAAACCTCCGCATTCGGCAAAGACAGGCATGTTTTTCCTGGAAAATTCCCTGATTTCCCGTCTCATGGAGCCGTTTTCAGACAAGATCTCTGGAAAAAGCTCTGGATAACCGCCTCCAAGATAGAGGCCGCAGATGCCTTCAGGCAGTCTTTCATCAGCCATAGGGCTAAAGGGGATCAGGGTTGCGCCAGCTTGTTTCAGTATCTCGAGGTTGTCCTGGTAGTAAAAGCAGAAGGATTTGTCCCTGGCAACACCAATCCTTGCCTTGGGCCTTTGGGCTGTTTCTCCCTCTGGAGGGGAAAAGGCAGGATTTGTCTCTTCAGGCCCTTTACAGTCTTTGCTGATATGGATAATGGCATCTACGTCCACATGTTTCAGGGTGAGCCGTGATAGCTTTGAGATGTCCCTTCCAAGGGGGGATTCTTCACCCATGAATAGCCCTAGATGCCTCGAGGGGATCTTTATGCCTTTATCCCTTGGAAGTGCCCCAAGAAGCCTCGAGTTGCAATAGCGGGAGATGGCATTACCGATTAGCTCAAGATGTCTGTTGCTTGCCACCTTGTTGAGTATCACCCCTGAAGGCTGAAGATCAGGCATAAGCTCCTCAAAACCCCTCACAACAGCGGCGACGCTTTCTGCCGCCGAGGAAGCATCCACCACCAGCACAACGGGTACTGAAAGGTGCCTGGCAAGTTGTGCAGTACTTGCCTTGGCGCCATCGAAAAACCCCATGACCCCTTCTATTACGTTTATTCCATCGCTTACTGCCTGCTGCCTGAAGAGGCCCTTTACATAATCCTTGCCGCACATGCGAAGGTCGAGGTTCCAGGAGATGCGCCCGGTAACCATCCTGTGAAGAGTGGGGTCAATGAAGTCTGGGCCGCATTTAAAGGGCTGCACCTTCAGGCCCAGGTCTTTCATGGCTGCCATTAGCCCCAAGGTAAGGGTGGTTTTTCCGCACCCGCTTGAGACTCCAGCTATCAGGATTGAGGGAGTTTGTCTGGCCAAGTGCTACGTTCCCCCTTCCATTTTGGGATAGAGGAGCCTGAATATGGTGTCCATGCCCTTAAGGAGCCTTATTGTGGGCCTGCTAACAATCGTTTCATCCACGAGGTAGACCCGTCCGTCTTTTATGGCCTTTATCACCTGGAATCCTGGCTCATTTATTATCTCTTCTTTTGTAACCGGGTTCATCCTGCCTCTTTGGGCAAGGAAGACATCTATCTCGTTGGCCTTTGAGAGGATTCTTTCCTTACCGTATTCCGCAATGTTCGTGTTTCTTAGGCGCACTGCATCAGAGGCTATGTTCATCCCTCCTGCTGTCTCGAGGCAGAATATCTGGAGCGAGCCTGGGGCAAAGGTCTTCATGCGCCTGTGGATTGCCTCGAAATAGACCTTCTGGCGCTTGTCTTCGGGGATGAGCTCTACCCTTTTTGCCATCTCCATAAGGCCCTCTTTGAACCTTTTGGTCATATCAGCTGCCTCTTTGCTCTTTCCCACCAGTATGCCGAGCTTTTTCCAGTAATCGTAGAGGTCGTTTGGCGTTATGGGCTGGAGGGAGATCACGGTTATGCCGCTTCTTTCAAGGCCCTTTACCAGGTTTGGGTGGGCCCGGCTTATCATTGGCCTTATGATCACAAGGTCTGGCTTCAAAACGAGAAGCCTTTCAAGGTCGTCCCGGTAGCTGACTGTCTTGCAGCCTTTGGGAACACCCTTTATCGGCTTTGAGCTTTTAGATACGCCAACAAGTCTGTTACCTGCGCCAAGGTTAACGAGATTTTCTGTATGAGCTGGATAAAGGGAAACGATCCTTGAGAAAGGGGCCTTTACCACCAAATTGTGGCCATCGCTGTCTGTCATGGCCACAGGATACCGGCTTGCCTTGCACAGGTTGACGCAAGTAAGGGAGACAAGCAGGAAAGAGACGATAAACGATGTTATTGATTTGCATGGATATTTCATGTGGCCGTACCTCTTGTCATCTAAAAAGAAATCGCCTTTTATGGAAGCCTGAAGGAGATCTGGACCCCTTGGCTGAAAGCGTCTTTGCAAACGGCAGCCTCTACACCGTAAAGCTCTGATATGAGCTTTCCTTCAAGAAGTTTCTCCTTTGGCCCTGCCGCCTTTAGCCTTCCCTTGTCCATAAAGACGGTGTAGTCGCAAAATGCTGCCGCAAGGTTTATATCGTGTATGGCAGCTACCACAGTGAGCCCTTCTTCTTCCACCCTTCTTTTTATGACCGACATGATGGAAAGGCTATGGAAGACGTCAAGGTTTGAAGTGGCTTCATCGAGAAGAAGCGCTCTTGGAGACTGGGCAAGGGCGCGGGCCACAGCCACCCTTTGAAGCTCTCCTCCTGAAAGCATGGTCACTGGCTTTTGGGCCATTTGCCCTATGTCAAGCTCCTCCATCACCTTGGTGACGATTTCATGATCTTTCTGGTTCATGCCGCCAAGGCGCGATACGAAAGGAAACCGCCCCATCTCAACCACCTGGCGCACCGTGAAGGCAAACCGTATGGAAAAATCCTGGGGCACCATGGCTATCCTTTTTGAAAGCTCTCTGGTTTCCCACTTTTCAATGGGTTTGCCATTAAAGCCGATTGTCCCAGTTGCTGGTTTCAGGATGCCAGAAAGGAGATCCAGAAGAGTGGTCTTTCCGCACCCGTTTGGCCCAAGGATGCCGGTAAAAGAGCCCCTTTTTATGGAGAGATGAAATTTCTGGATGACCCAAGGCAGGTCTTCGCCGTAGCGAAAGTTCAGGTTTCCTATCCTCCACATGGCTAGAATCCTCCCTGGGGTCGATCCTGCCGCCTTTTGAAGATGAAGCAGAAAAACGGGCCTCCTATAAGGGCGGTAAGCACCCCAATGGGCACTTCAGAGGGCAGAACGGCCCTTGTGATGGTGTCTGCGGCGAGAAGGAGCAAAGCTCCTGCAGGAAAGGAAAGGATGACCAGCCAGCGGTTGTCCGGCCCTATCCAGTGGCGCAGTAGATGAGGGACTATGAGCCCTACAAAGCCTATGATTCCAGATACCGATACTGCTATTGCTGTCCAAAAGGAGCAGACTGTAAGGAGCATGAGCCTAAGCCTTGCCGTATTGATCCCAAGGCTCCTGGCTGTCCGTTCACCTGTGGCGACCACGTTGAGCTCCCTGCTGTAAAGTTGGACCGTTATCATGCAAGGCACCGTGGCCACGCCAAGAAGTGCGACCTGGTCCCAGGAGATGCAAGAAAGGCTTCCCATGAGCCAGAAGATGATGGCTCCCACCTGTTCGTCTGCCAGGAACTTCATAAAGCCTATGGCTGCAGAAAGGATGGCAGATACGATCACGCCTGACAGGATGAGATTTGTGGAAGAAAGGCGCTGGCTGCCAGAGGCCAGGGCCATAACTGTAAAGAGGCTTCCTATTGCCCCGCAAAATGCAAACACTGGTATTGAAAATACTTTTGGCATTGCAAGTCCAAGCACAGCTAGCACTATGGCCAAGGATGCGCCGAAGGCTGCACCAGAGGAGATGCCAAGGGTGTAAGGGTCGGCCAGGGGGTTGAGGAGGAGGGCCTGAAAGACCGTACCGCTCACCCCAAGGGCTCCACCTACCAGGGCTGCCGCAACGATTCTCGGAATGCGCACATCGAGTAAAATGGCAGCATTAGCACTGTGAAAGGTAGTTCCTGGGCCAGAAAGCCCAGGAAACAGTATGCGCCACATTTCGTGAAATGGGATATGCACATAGCCCAGCTGGGCAGAAAGGACAATGGCAGAACCAAGGAGCATATAGAAGATGATGGCCAATGTGAGCTGTTTCAAAAGACTTTACCCTAAATTTTACTCCATAGTTCCAGGGGAGCCCTCAAAATGAACAACGTGGCTCAAGGCGGCACGGGATAGAGCATGCCGCCTCTTGTTTAAACGCGCTTTGGTACAAGCTCTAACCCTAGGCTGCCTAAGATCACTCGAGCTCTATACCTGCATCCTTGGCAGCATCAATAGCGTGAGAAACATAGATTTCTGCAAATGGGTCCAGCTCTCCAAGCCCGTGGATATCTGGGAGAACCTTGATCCCTGCCTTTTCAAGGACAGATTTCCAGGAATCTGGCCCTGGGCCAGCCATGTCATTTCTTGCATGGTCTCCTGCAACTATCATGAATGGTTTTAAAACCACCTTCTTGGTACCTGTCTGTCTGAGAATATTGACAACCCTTTCAAAGCCCGGGAAGCCTTCCACTGTGCCTACTATGGTAAGGACATCCGGGTAGGCCTTTTTCATCATGGTTTCAAACTCCAGGTAAGAACCGCCAGACGGGAAGAATTCATTGCCATGCCCCATGTAGACTAGAGCAGCCTTTTCCCTTCTGGCTTTATCAACGTCTGATTTTACTGCCTTTACAGCCCTTTCTATATCTTCATGGTATGGATGTTCTATGCCAAAGGTTCCAAGGGCTGGCCTGCCAACGACGAGCTTGTTAAAGGGCTTGAATTTCTTCTTGATGGTCTTTATGGAGGCCAAGGCGTGGATATAGGAGCAAAGATCCAGGTATTCCTCTGCAGGGGCAATATGGGTGGGCTGGACGACTATGGTGTCAAAGCCTTCGTCCTGGAGGTCAGCCACTGTGGCCAAGGGACCTTTGACATGGAGTATCTCGGCTGGGATTTCAGGGTGTTTTTTGGCATACGTAGGGTCTTGCGCCCGCTTTTGCCATATCTTTCTTATGATGTTTGATGTAAAGGCGATCTTGACTGGGGTGTTGGGAAATTGCTGCTCGAGCTTACCTTTTATGTTTAAAAGGCCCTTAAGAGCCGGCTCCACTGTTGTTCCAAACATGGCAAGCACAAGTGCAGTCTTGTGTTTTGGCCCATGCCCCATTGCAAAGGCAGGTTGGGGCGGAGTCACAAGGATGGATGCAAGTACGAATGCAGTCACAAAAAGGGAAAAAAGCCGTTTGAACATGATAAAACCTCCTCTTTTCGTTACGGCCCGGTTCTCCGGGCCAATGCCAAATTTCTCGGCCCGGAAGTCCCGTTTTTCCCGGTGACCATAACAAAAGGCCCTGACCCTGCCACGGGGTCTGGCCCTTTTCCCTTTCAGGCAGGTCTTCTGACTTCCGGATCACCCTACTTACCGCGCCTTCCCATTCGCTAGAGAGCGAAAAGTGGCACTGCTTGCGGCGTTCGTCCCCGGTTACAGCGGCGGGCCCGTCCCGGATTCTCACCGGGTTCCCTTTTATCCTCCAAGATAGAGGACCTGAAAGGCAATAAAAAAACTAACTTCAAAATGTATGGTTAGTCAACAGAAGTTTGATTCAAAAGCTTAAAAGATATGAGAAGGCAGTCCACCATTCATAAAACACTTCTTCTTTCCATGCAGGAAGGCGCCAGTGCGGATCAGGATAGCAGCCAGGAAAGTTCGTGCCCTGCTTTGTTGGGCCCTTTAGCAAGGTGAAGGGTTTTCGTATCTCTGGGATAAAGATTATTTGTGTTTATTGCACAAATAAAATAATATTGGTTGAAGTAGCCCGGGTTTCGGAAGGTGCATATCGCACCCATATTCAACAAACAGGTGAAAGGAGGTAAGGGTCATGAAAAAAAAGACTTTGGCACTAATCCTAGCTGGTTCGCTGTTCTGGGTTTTGGCAGGGGCCTTTTCTGCCTTTGCAAAGCCATCAGAATGCGAGAACTGCCATGCAAAGATCTCGCCTGGCATTGTCAAGGATTTCAATAGGGGGAAGATGTCCAAGACGCTTACATGCAGCAGCTGCCACGGCAGTGACCATAAAAGTGCCAGTGACGTATCAAAGGTGAAGCTGCCAACAATAAGCACGTGCGAAAAATGTCATGAAAAACAGGTGAAGCAATACATGTCGGGAAAGCATTCATTGGGGCTTCTTCCTGTTATGGCATTTCCGGGTTTTACCCACAAGCAGCCCAAGGCCTTTATTGCAGGGCAGAAGGGATGTAACGGATGCCATAACTTAGGCATCACGGATCAGAAGGTCAGGCACAATGAACTAAGAAAATATTATAAATATGGGATGGATTGCCAGAACTGCCATACCCGCCACGCCTTTTCCAAGAAGGAGGCCCTGGAGCCAGAGGCCTGTAACAGTTGCCATACAGGTTTTGACCATGCCCAATGGGAGATGTGGTTCCATTCAAAGCACGGTGCAGCCTATGTCACGGACCGCAAGGCCCACAGGGGGCCTACTTGCCAGGACTGTCACATGCCTGGCGGTGACCACGCTGTTATGACAGCTTGGGGCTTTCTGGCTCTCAGACTCCCAGAGGCTGACAACGAATGGATGGGTTACAGGGCCACAATACTCAAGGCCCTGGGCGTGTTGGATGCAGCAGGTAAACCAACCAAGAGGCTTGACGTAGTCAAGGCGGCAAACCTGGCTCGGCTCACCAAAAAGGCATGGGATGACCAGAGAGCGAAGATGCAGGCAACCTGCCAGCAGTGCCATTCGGCCGAGTTTGCCAGGGAAAACCTCAAAAACGCCGATCTCATGATCAAGGCATCCGACAAGATATTTGCAGAGGCGATAGATATTGTCAAAGACCTCTATAAAGATGGCGTGATCAAAAAGACTACCAATGCAGCAACATTTCCATATCCAGATCTGTTGACTTTTTATGAGGTCAATACTCCTATTGAACAGAAGCTTTACATGATGTTCATGGATTACAGGATGAAGACCTATCAGGCGGCATTTCATATAATGCCCGATTATACCACTTGGTACGGGCTTGCGGAGATGAAAAAGACCTTGGTGGAAATGAAACACATGGCTGAGACAATGAGGGCGGCCTCGGCAAAGAAGGGAGGCTGAGCCGTTTTGGGGCAGCAAGTTCGGGGCTCTGCTTCGGGCTTGCTGCCTTTAATCCGAGATGAAAGTGATCCTCGATTTTTGAACAGTCGATCTGGCATTTCTTGTTCGTCTTCACTCTTTTCTTCAAGGTGCCAGAGCAGAGCAGGCTCCTAGATTTCATCAGGGCCGGTGGGTGAGGCTTTGATGAAATCTATATCGGTATATCGGCTTCATTGATCCCGCATAGGATATCTCACGCGTGCCATGTTTGGAAAGGGCCATCTCCTTTCACTGTTTTTTCAATTACATCAAACAGTTAAAGCGAACAATACCTAGCCAAAACGGGGGTAGTACCTCGATTTTTGGGACAAGTGTTACCAGCTTTTGCACCTTTTTTCTCATTTTTTCATTGCTTATTTTGATAAATATGATATTATAAAAATTAATCAGCTAATATTTTTAGTTGAATCCGTGGGGTAAAAAATATTTGATTATTTATTCTTTTACCTCCTGTCTTCGGAAGATGATCTCTCTCCATAACTAACTAACTAACCGTTACCATGCACTTTGTCCTTGCCGGCTATACAGCCACCTCCTGGAGAGCACTCTAGTAAGTAAAAGATAGTCATAGCGATCACCAGTTTCTCGTTAGTAGAAACCGAGGGCCATGGAAGATCAAAACAGGCAGGTCTTCCTCAATCTTACATGTTTGTGGGCTGTCCATTTCATCCTGTAACTTTTGAGTAAGGTCCTTAATCATGTTTTATAGAGAAGAAGTTATTTCTATCTATGATGATGCATATGCTGCCAGCTATAACACTTATTACCTGGCTCCCTGGATCAAAAAGCATGAGCTTAATGTGCAAAATATAAAACGCATAATTGAAAATCTTCCATCTGCCGAGAAAAGGTGGCTCGACTTATGCTGTGGCCAAGGGTGGCATTTTTCCCAGTTCCCATCAAACCTTGAAAAGATAGGGGTGGATTTAAGCAGGCCCCAGTTGGAGCTTGCAAGAACCAAAAATCCTGATTCCATTTTTATCCAGGCGGACGTCTTGGATGTCAGCTTTAGAAGAGGCTCATTTGACCTCGTTACAAATTTCTGGGCCGCATACTGCTATCTCAATAGCGTATCAAAAATAAAAACACTCGTAGGAAAGGCAATAGAGTGGACCAAAGAAGGTGGTGCTATTTATTTTGAGGTACTCCTACCCGAAGATCTGAAGTCTTTCAATCGTTCTCAGTACGCACGGGAAATGGGTTTTCATGTCATTCCACAAGAGGCTGATTTTAGTGAGTGGTCCTACAAAGACCCAGGTGGAATCCATAACATGACAAGCCCTCCTTTAGAGCTGTTTAGGGAAACGCTTTCCAAAAGGTTCCAGGAAGTAGAAGCGAAACACGATACCGGGTTCATGACCCATGTGATTGCTGTTTGTAAGTGCTGATCAAAAGGTAATCGCGTAGTAAAGGAGGAAAATTTCATGAATGAAGAAAAGACAGCAAGAAGGTATGAACTAGGAGAGCCTGGGCATAGAAGTCTCATACTGGCCAAGCTTGGCGCAGAACTCACACATGCCGGAGAGCTTCAAAATTTCATTGTACAGGAGGGAGAAACAAGGATCCTATCATACAGGATAGAAGAGCTTCAGGCATTTTACAAAGAGATTCGGCCAAAGTCCGTGGACGATATTAAGGACATGCTTGGGGTGCCCAATGTAATCGGGCTGTGTGGGGGCGCTGATAGTGACCAAAAGGAGAATATAAGAAAAACGGCCCTGGAACGGAATTTTTCATTTCAGGTCTCCATGCCTCCAAGAGTGGATATTTCAAGGCTGCGTTCCAGGATAATTCCCCCTCGACTCCTATCTTCTTCTGATGTTGGTGAAGAGGACAGGGCCCACATGATGGATATGGCACGCATGGCTACTGAAGCATACATTTATGGAGATTCCAGTCAGGTATCTCAGTGGGTTGCAACCATCAACGAATATTTGCGATTGAAAAACGCTGTCATTTTCGTGCCATATTTCTCAGATATCATTGTTCACAGGAATGCTACGCTCAGAATAGCAGCTGACACACATGCTGTTTATGCGCGCAGGATAAAATTATACGGAAACGGCAGAGTTCTATGCGAAGGACCAACTACATTCGACTGTGATTCGTTTGAGGGTTTTCTTTAATGAGCTTCCAGGACTGAGGGAAAAACAGGTGATCCTGATAGGCGACTAAGAAGGAGAAAAGACATGCCAAATATAATTGCACGAGGAACGGATGGAATAAATGGCGTAAATGGAACCGACGGCTCCCAGGGGGCTCACGGAGCAAAGGGCACACCTGGGGATTGTCCCTGGCACTCATCAAATACCAACCCAACCAGGGGTGAGGATGGCGGTCCCGGCACAAATGGCTCCAGCGGCACCAACGGGCAGGATGGGCGCAACGGAAGTGATGTAATACTAAGGATATCTGATTTCGTTGTGGGTGTGGATATAGATACACGTGGTGGCAGTGGTGGCAACGGCGGTGCTGGAGGTGCGGGTGGCCCAGGTGGTCCTGGTGGTGACGGAGGAGACAAAAAAGATTGTGATCACGCAGGTAGAGGTGGCAACGGTGGACGTGGCGGCAACGGTGGCAACGGTGGACGTGGCGGCAACGGTGGCGATGGTGGAAACATCAACGTTATAGCAGGCAGGATAACTACTGGAACAGTCAATGGCAATGCGGAAGGTGGCCCTGGAGGGCTTGGTGGTGCTGCAGGCCATGGAGGTGCAGGCGGTGCCGGAGGCAATGGATATCCATCTGGTTCAAATGGAAGCCCTGGACATAATGGAAGCACTGGGGCCAGTGGTTCTAAAGGCAGGGATGGAACCATTACCATACAGGAAACAGGTCCTTAAGAAGGCAAGCGGGCTCCGGGATGATTTAAGCAGGAAGCCAGCGCTTGAAAGACGCATCTTTTACGTAAGTAACTGTATCTATAGGGAAAGGCTGCCTTGTGCTTATATGAGATCGTTCAAAAACAACTCCATGCACTAGAGCAATGGGCCAATCTGCCAGAGAAAATTTCATGGCATCTCAATAAAGTATTCGAGATGTTGACGTTTGAAGCATTAATGCGTTCTCCTAATCCACCCTTTTCAGGATTGGCCCAAATCAACCCCGATGGTCTTCCTTTTCAGTGGAGTTTATGTATAGACAACAATAGGCCTTCAGTCAGGTTTTTGTGTGAATCAGGTGTACCGGGAACACATTCCCGCCTACGTTACGAATTGTCTTTGGAAAAACTAGAAACATTATGCAATCTACTGGATATACCCATTCTGGATTGGTTGAAGGCATTTGTTCACCATGCCATGCCCCGTTACGAAGAATGGCCAGGTGAGTGGTTTAGTGCATTATGGTTCGCCGTGGGGGCAAGTCCGGAAGGCATCCTGTTCAAGTTGTATCTGAATATAAAGTCTGGCAACGCATTTGAACGCTGGAAAAGGATTGGGTGGGTGCTAAAGGCACTTGGTAGAGAGCCGTCCTTACAAACACTGTGCAGGCTGTCTGGAACAGTTTCAAAGGATTCCTGGCCATCAGGTTTAGCTGTAGACATCTTGCCAGACGGAAAGCCAGGCAGAGTTAAGGCATATTTTGAATCAGCAGAGGTCCAACACGAATGGCTGGAGAATTGGTACAGTGCTATTGGTGCAAGGAGCTTTGTGCCTTACGTAAATAAAATGTTGGAGGTGTTTCCCAGGGCTAAAGGAGGGCCTTATCCTGAGATGGCATTTTTCGTGTCCCTAGAATTCCTACCCGATGAATTGGTAGGGCTTAAGACGGATCTTGCCATATCGAGATGGATGGGAAGCGATTTTAAGGTTGTGGAAGCCATAAAGGATTTGCTCACCTATGCTAGGTTAGATGACAGTCATTACATATCATGGCTTGACGCCATAGGCGCATGGCCACCATCAAGGAACGAATGCAAAACTCATCAACTTGTGGGATTCGGTTTTGAACCCGATGGGACATATCACGTAAACGTATATTGTGAGCCACCAGTTAGCTTCCGAGAAGAATAAGCTCGTGCTGGCTCAACAACATTGTCAACCGAAATTTTCCTAAAAAATCCCTACAGGCTTTTACGGCTTGAATTCGGAGGTCTTGTTATGGTAAAATAGTACCTCTCAAAACGTTCATGGCAGTCTTATATCTGCCACCCTAAACCGCAAGAGCCTTTTTACCACACCCCATCTCGTTTGTCTTTGGTTTTCCCTGATTCTCAAAAATCGTTTCTTTTCGCCTGGTGTTTTTTAGGATCGTGATTATCTTAATTATCATATTCATTTTAAGCATATTAATATTTTGGGGTGAACTCATGAAGCATTCAAGGCAAACGAAGGCACACCAGGCTGGCTCCTGTTTGGATTGTCACAAGAATAATAAGGCTCATATCGGCCATGAAGAGAAGAAAAGATACGTGGATCCAGTATGCGGAATGTCAACCAATGATCCTACAAGATATCTGACCTTCGACTATGAAGGGAAGGAGTATCATTTTTGTTCTCCTCACTGTTTGAGTAAATTCAAGAAAAATCCCCATGATTATATCAGTGGCAAACCCTCCGAGGAAAAGGAGGTGGCTGAGGGCACTATATATACCTGTCCCATGCACCCTGAAATAGAGCAAATAGGGCCGGGCTCATGCCCCAAATGTGGTATGGCCTTGGAACCAAAGGCATTATCCATGGATGGAGAAGAAGAGAGTCCAGAATACGTGGATATGCTAAGACGTTTTGTCATCGGGGCGATTTTTGCAGTGCCAGTGGTTCTGATAGCCATGCGTTCCATGATCCCGGGAGCAGGTTTCCTTGATGAACTTGCAGATGAGAAGACATTTCAATGGATAGAGTTTGTCTTGGCCACTCCCGTGGTTTTGTGGGCAGGCTGGCCATTTTTCGTGCGTGGGGTGCAGTCGGTTGTAAACATGCATCTAAACATGTTTACGCTCATTGGGCTTGGCGTCTCTGTGGCCTATGCGTATAGCGTTGTGGCGATCTTGTTCCCTGGCATTTTTCCTGAGATTATGCGCTCCCCACAAGGTACGGTAGGGGTATATTTTGAGGCAGCTGCAGTCATCGTGGTGTTGATTCTTTTGGGCCAAGTGTTGGAACTTAGGGCCAGGAGTCAGACAGGCGCTGCTATTAAGGCCCTTCTTGGCCTTGCCCCTAAAAGTGCCAGGCGCTTAAATCCAGATGGCTCTGAAGAAGACATCCCAATAGATCATGTCAAAAAGGGGGATCGGATTAGGATTAGGCCTGGAGAGAAGATCCCCGTGGATGGCGTTGTCGTCAGTGGTTCGAGCCTCGTCGATGAATCCATGATTTCCGGGGAACCAGTCCCTGTGAAAAAGGCGCCAGGAGACAAGGTCATCGGGGCCACAGTCAACACCACTGGAGGCCTGATCATGGAGGCCGAGAAGGTTGGAGCAGATACTCTGCTTGCCCAGATAGTACAAATGGTGGCGGAAGCACAACGAAGCCGTGCACCCATCCAAAATCTGGCAGATATTGTGGCTGGCTACTTTGTGCCGGCAGTGATGCTGGTTGCGGTGGTGGCCTTTGGACTCTGGTTTGCCTTTGGCCCTGATCCACGGCTTGGTCATGCACTCGTTGCAGCAGTATCTGTTTTGATCATTGCATGTCCATGTGCCCTTGGTCTTGCAACCCCCATGTCCATAATGGTGGCTACGGGAAAGGGTGCTTCGATGGGAGTGCTTTTCAAAAATGCCCAGGCAATAGAGACCATGCACAAGATAGACACGCTTGTTGTGGACAAAACTGGCACTCTTACCGAAGGCAAACCAAGGTTGGTATCCATAAAGGCAATGCCAGATTTTTCCAAGGAGGAAATCCTTGCCTTGGCAGCCAGCCTTGAAAGGGGCAGTGAGCATCCCTTGGCATCTTCGGTTGTGAAGGAAGCAGAGGAAACGGGGATAGAGTTGAAGGTGTCTGACGACTTTACTTCCCATACAGGCAAAGGAGTTTCCGGTTTAGTGGATGGCAGGCAGGTGCTGCTCGGAAATAGCAAGCTCCTGGAAGATTTTGACGTGGACGTTTCCCTGCTGGAAAAGCAGGTGGAACTCTTGGCCTTGGAGGGCCAGACAGTGATGTATGTTGCTGTTGATGGCAGGGCAGTGGGCCTTTTGGCAGTGTCAGACCCCATCAAGGCCGATACCTTCAAGGCCGTAGAGGCACTTCACAAGGAGGGATTGGAGATAGTCATTCTTACAGGTGACAATAAAGATACTGCCGAGGCTGTGGCCCAAAAGCTTGGAATAGACAAGGCAGTGGCCGAGGTATTGCCCCAGGAAAAGGCAGAGGCCATAAAAAGATTTCAGGCAGACGGACGCATCGTGGCAATGGCTGGAGACGGAATAAACGATGCTCCGGCCCTTGCCCAGGCTGACGTTGGTATCGCCATGGGAACTGGTACAGACATTGCTATGGAAAGTGGCGATGTCACCCTGGTAAAGGGCGATCTAATGGGAATCGTCAGGGCACGAAAACTCAGCAGGCTTACCATGCGTAATATAAAGCAAAACCTCTTTTTTGCATTTGTCTACAATGCCCTCGGTGTGCCAGTAGCAGCAGGAATACTGTATCCGAATTTTGGTATTGTTCTATCTCCGGTCATAGCGGCTGCTGCCATGAGCTTTAGTTCTGTATCTGTAGTGCTTAATGCATTGAGGCTCAAAAGGGCGGGACATCTTTAGAAGGATCAGAAATGCTGTGGGAGAACAAGATAAAGGGTCTTTGTCCATGCATATTTTAAAGACAGGATTCGCCGTTTCTGCTAAAGGGGGTTTGGAGTCTTTTGGGCAACCAGGTCAAAATCTCCAAGATTCAGGTGGCAAAGTATAAATGCCGATTACTAGGTAAGCGTTGAAAATAGAGAATCTTCAAGAGTCAATAGATTAATCCGTGAGCTTCATCAAAAAAAGTTACAAAGACGTTAATTGTTCGTGGTGCAGGCGATACAAACTGACGATTGTTGGTTTTTTTCTGTCTGTTTCAATAGCGGTGTTATCCAACATCTTTGATCTTGATCCCTTTGACCACTTGGTAACATTCTTCAGTTCTGTTGAACAGTATGAAATTGACGAAATCTTCATAGGCAGTCTGGTCTTTCTTTTTTTCTTTGTGGCAGATTTGATATTGTGGCATAGAGACCAGAAAGTAGAGATGGAGAAGGTCAAGATTTATCGTGCAATGATCACTTCTTCCCACCACATATTAAATAACTTTCTTAATCAAATGCTCATCTTCAAAATGACTGCAGAGGCAACTTCCGGCTTTGATCCAGAGATCCTAAGACTTTATGACGACATCATTTCTGATGCCCGACAGCAGATAGAGGCCCTCAGTACCATTGCTGAAATCAGTCAAGAGGCTATCGAAGAATCCATAAAACCAAAGCCGTCTCCAAGTACTGCCGATTAAAAATCTTTCCATTCCCCATCGTGCTGGTTTTTTGGTTCGTCTGGCATAAATTTCTGGCACTGCTTTACTGTTGACAGAATCAAACTGTTTAATGATAATTTTAATTATCGGAAGGATAAAGACGAAGACGGTTCACCTCGACGCATTTTTAATGCGTATGGCATTTCCAGGTTTCAGACAGGAGGGGGCATGAAAAGGCTATCAGTATTTGTTTTCATTATCTTATCCATTTCTTGGGGCAATGTGTTACAGGCAGCTGTCGCAACCAGTGACAACTGGGATGACGGTGACCTTCATGGATGGAAGGGAAATACTGCATGGACTGAAGTTTCTGTGGTTGATACTGGCGGTAACCCTGACGGCTACCTTCTTTCAGTAAGTAAACTAGGAGGAAATCCAAGCAACGTCATTGGTGCAGCGACAGAAGAGGATAGATATACTGGCAACTTTACATCGGCCAAAATTAACAAGGTGGCCTTCGATCTCAGTCTTATGTCAGGCCAGATAGGATGGATTAGGCTACGGGTCAGGTATCATGACTTCACGTACAATGGCTGGCATTATGGGCTGCCTGTAAAAAAGATGCCCATCGGTCGTTGGGTTCACTATGAAGTAAGTTTTGATCCAAGTTGGAGCGATGCCCAGGCTATGGCGGCAGGCTGGGAACAGGAGAATAATAGCGCTTCTTTTCAGGATACGATGTCTGACATCTATACCCTGGAGATCCGGATGTATTCACCAAATGTTGATAATGCCAGTCTGGGCATAGACAATTTTGCCATCTTTTCTTCAGCCTCTACTGAAACAACAACATACATGGGGAACCTCTTGGATATCCAACAGAGATTCACCGGCTGGTGGTACAATGGGCAGGAACAGGGAACTGGACTGGCACTGGAGATACAGGGGAACAGGCTGTTCGCTGCCTGGTTCACGTTTGATGAAGATGGTAAGACCCATTGGTACACAACTGGTGGCAACGTGACCGACGATAACACCTACCAAGGCGATCTCTATAGTTGGGAAGGCTGGCCCTGGGGGCAGCCATACCAGCAACCAGTTCGTGAAAAGGTGGGAACCATCGGTCTTGTTTTGAACCAGGGCGACGAGGATACAATATCCTTTGATGAAACAAGCGATAATATAACCATAGCGAAGACGCTTACATCCTTTATGAAAGATTTTTCGCCAGGCCAGAAGGATACCAGGGATATCACAGGCTGGTGGTATGATCCCAACTATGAAGGTATGGGCTTTTTTTTGGATGCACAAGGTGGAAAGATGGCAATGGTCTGGTACAACTATCGAGACGATAAAAGTCCTCGCTGGTGGACCTCCAGCGGATCCTTTGCCAATGGCGCCCAGACATACTCTGGTAGCCTGGATGGGTGGAGGAACGGTCAGTGCGTTGCGTGTCCATATCAGAAGCCTGAGCGAATGGAAGGTGAAGGCGGCAATATCATCATTGATTTTACTGATTCCAGCCATGCAACAATGGACATAAATGGAACAGTGCTCCATATAGAGAGGTTTAATATTCCAGCTCCGTAATGACCTGTTAGAGATGGCCAGTTTTTTTACGACTGGGAGGGTGCCAATTTTTACATAATTTAAGGATCTTTTTGCGTCTTATCTTTTCAATATCCTTATCTCCACTCTCCTATTCTTGGCCCTGTGCTCTTCTGTATCATTGGGATATTTGGGTCTTTTCTTCCCGTATCCAATGATCTTGATCCTGGCTCGTGGCACACCCTTGGCAATAAGGTAATTGGCCACGGCCTGTGCCCTGTTTTTAGAAAGCCTCAGGTTGTAACTGTCAGAGCCAATATTGTCCGTGTGGCCTTCAACGATAACCTTTTTGTAGTTGTAATCCCTCAGGAGACTATAGACACTGTCCAAGACCTTGATGGCATCTGGCCTGAGGCTGTAGCTGTTGAAATCAAAAAGGATGCCGGCACCAAGGGTGAGCCGCGTCTGATGCCTGTCTTCCACCATGGTGACAGGGGCAAAGTTTCTGATGTCAAAGGGTACTTTTCTGTTTCCTTCTACGAGAGACAGCACCAGCGCCACTTCCTGGCGCGGCCCCTGAAAATACTCGACCTCTATATTGTGGAGACCTTTTCCAAGATAAGTTGAGCCGGTCTTTTCTTTTGGTGGATGGATGCCATCGTTATCTATGACTGTTTTTCCATCTATCAAAAGTTTCGAGCCATCGTCACTTAGAAGAGAGAAGGTGTAGATTCCGGGTTTGCGGACGTAGATCTTGCCTTTGTAATCGATGGCAAACCATTCAAATCTGTCAGTCACCCCTGGAAAGCCTTGTAGAAAGTTTTGTGGAGATACGTTCAAAACGGCGCTATATATCTTTCCTACAGGCCTTATCCTTGCAAAATCAGGAAGCCTGCTTGTTCCTTCAGGGAGGAAGTATATGCTGCCCTGGAATATAAAAGGATTTTTTTGTGTGGAGCCAAAGGCGCTTGCCTGGGCAGGCATTGGTGCCGGTATTTTGTTCTTGCTGTAGAGGTTTTTTATCTCCCTCTGGGACAAGGCCCTATCATAAATTCGAAATTCATCCATAGCCCCTTTGAAATCAGGGTCGTTGTAGCACCAGTTGGAGTGGGCAATAAAGTTTCTGGAACGAGGTACGTTCATGACAGGGTTGCCTGCTTTCTCTGCCTTTAGTTGCCCGTTGATGTAGAGCCTCATCTTGAGCGTGTTGTTGTCAATTGTTGCACAGTAATATTGCCATTGGCCATTTACTATTCCTGGATAGGTGAGCCTGCCGGTGGTCCTGTTCAGGTTGCCATCCGAATTGATCCAGCTTTCGATCTCGATGTTGTTGGAGGTGCCGAGCCTGCCAAACACCACATTGTATCCTCCCTGTTCCCCAGGCCCGTTTCCAATATCCAGTATCTTTTCGTAAGAACGGGGAGCTTCAAATCTTGCCCATGCGCAAACGGTAATACCCTGCTGAAAGATCGCCCCAAGACCAGGAAGGGCAATAAAATCGCCTCCGGGCCTTCCGCATCCGTTGTTTTTGTCTATCTTGTTGAAGTACAAAGACCGTACCTGAAGCCCCTCTGCGCATTCTGGAGAGCCGTAGATGGTCCCGTTCAGGTGATTGTTGCTCATGTCATGGGCTGAGCAGTCATCAAAGCTGTAATAAACAACCAAATCTTGGTGGGATGTAGGCACAGGAGGCAAGGCACTCTGGCTTTTTTCAATGCAGCCCTTCAGGGCCCTAAGCCTTGAGTCTGTTTCTCCCATGAAGTTGACCTGCCAGATGGCCGTATACATGGGAGCAGGAAGTGAATCCGTGAGCTTGTATTGAAAGTCACGGTCTCCTGGCCCCTGGGTGTCAAGGTCAAGATTCAAGACCTTGTAGGTGTTCCAGGTATTGTCCCTTATATCTACCTTGGAGCTTACGAGACCCCTACCATCCACATGCACTGTACCACTTAATATTACGCCGCCAGGGGCCTTGTATGCCTGGAACTTCTTGATCCATACATGCCTATTTGGAGCCGGCCCATATCCTTCCTGATAGAAGTAAAAGGCTCCGTCGTTATAGGCCATATCGTAGCCAGCAGCATCCTCGAACTGAAAATGGTAGAGTTTCGTCCCTCTCTGGGTGACCCGGAAAAACCTGGTGTTTGAAGAATCCACAGGCCCGTACTGGCGCCCGTGCCAGCACGTTTTTATCAAGAATTTGATCTTGTCACCTGGCCTCAAGCCGTCAAGCCTTATAGGGGCTCCAACAGGAGGATGTGGCCCAAGAAATTCTGCCAAAAACCTTGGTTCCTGGTTGTTTACTTGCAAATAGATCTGAGAGGCTGCGGCTGCGTCAAACGAATCCATCTTGAAATACCAGGGACGTGAAACATCGCGAAGTGTGATTACACCTGAAACGTTGTTGTTCAGGGTAGGCTGCGGCCCTGGATGTTGGATTTGTTCCAAGGCTTCTTGTGCCTTTTCAAGCGCCCTTTGGATTTCGCCAAGATTGAGGTTTTCTTCTGCCAACAGGCTCGTCGGGATAATCAAGAGGATTGTGAGTAAAAAAGCAAAGACTGTCTTCATCATAACTTCCTGGTCATTTATGTACTATCTATGAGCAATGAGTCGCTAAACAAGTACAGAACGATTAATGATATATTTTCGTCTGGCCCTTCCTTTCATAATAATAATTTTTAAGTGAGCATGAAAGTGGTAATGGGGCTATCTTGGGAAAAGGTGATCGTAATTACAGGCTTTTTAGGCACATAGACCAAAAAGGCTACCCCCTTTCTTGGGTAATCAAGTGCCAAAAGGCCCATTCTTGTTTGCTTGGGCTCAAAAGGCTGGCTCTGTCCATATCCATCTTAAAGACTATGTCCCATGTCGATACCCTTTTGCTGGAAGAACCAAAATTGTGGCGCAAAATGTGCGATTAAAATATGCAGTTTGATAAGAAAGAGCACGGATTTTGCTTTTTCATGCCATTATATTTATTGGTATATTTTAGCAAGATTAGGACGGTGGTGGATGTTGAACATGATTGACTTTGCTGAGCCGGGTTTCTGGCCTATTGTTTCTTGTGCACCTCCAACCCTTCGTACACTTCATTATGATAAGATTTTGCGCCAGGACAGACATTGGCCTTAAAAGGGTTAAAAACGACGATTGTTTTTTGACAGTGGCTGATCCTGCTCCTGGTCTTGATATCAAGCGAATGGGCTTCATGTTCGCAGTTGCCGATGGCATGGGTGGCCACCCTGCAGGGGATGTGGCAAGTAGGATCGCATGTGAAACTGTCAAGAACTATTATTACGATGTCTTTTCTGCGTCAGCTCGTCTTTATGCAGGAACTGCTGCTTTTCCATGCACCCCTTTAGTCAACCGGATAGTCTTGGCGTTTCACCAGGCAGATAAAGAGATTGCCAGTTATGGTTACGCACACAGAGACTGCGCCGGTCTTGGGACGACCCTATCGATTCTGGTGCTCAAAAGACGGTGGGCAATTATAGGCCATGTCGGGGATTCCAGGATCTACCGTATGAGGGCAGGGCAGCTCGATCTTCTTACCCGGGACCATACCTTTGTCCAGGATCTCATAGACTCAGGGGGCATGAGCCTTGAAGAGGCTCGGAAAGACCCGATGCGCCACATGCTTACGCAGGCTGTGGGGCAAGGTCTTGAAAGGGTCTTTACCAGGTGCGAGCGCATCAGTGCAGGGGACAGTTTCCTCCTATGCTCAGATGGGTTGCACGATATGGTGGCAAACAAAGAGATAGCGGCTGTTATGGAAAAAGATGTGTCCGTAGAGGAAATTTGTGAAAGACTGATCCAAAAGGCCCTTGATAACGGAGGCAGAGACAACGTGACGGTAATAGTAGTTAGATGCACGGAAAACAAGAGAATCATGCCTGAAAACAAATGATTCAGCCTGCCCATAGGTACAATTCCCAATGATAAAAGGGTTATTCTTGATTTTATCGCAAAGGGCGGAATGGGAGAGATATACAGGGCCCATCAGCTCAATCTCAAAAGGGAAGTTGCAGTCGAGGTAGTTTCCAAGGAATCCAGGGCTGCCAAGACCCATCACTACTGTATGCATTGTCTATTACTTATATTTGCTCCATCATCAATCAAGCTGTTTCAAAAGCTTACCGCTGGAATCCAGAATTGAAACCGAGATAGGAAGCCCGCCATCCAGGCGGTGGGTAGCACAAGAAATTCACGGATCATAGGCCCGGACCGCCATCTCGATCTTATTGAGAAGTTCTTCGTCGATGTTGCCTCCTTTTATGAGGGATCTGGCAGCTTGCTCCACGCTCAGATTCATGGGAGCAATGTTGTGGGTTGTGCCCACAATCATGTTCGCCTTGAGGATGCAGCCGTTTTCATCTGTCATATAGTCGTGGATAAGGGTACCCCGAGGGGCCTCCACACATCCTATCCCTCTTCCAGCCCTTGGTGTTGCCGCAGACCTGACGTCTCTATCTGTGATTACCTTGTCTTCAAGGATCTCCACTGTTCTTTCACAGGCATAGACAAGCTCTATGAGCCTGGCCCAGTGATAGAGCAGGGTGCTCTGGGCAGGTCTGCCAAATTTTTCCCTGAATTCTTCAAGGGCGGCTTGTGCATGGGAAGTTGCCATTTTTTCGGCAACATTGATCCTTGCAAGGGTGTTTGTCCTGTAAATGCCTTTTGGCCTGTTTAAATCCAAGCAAAACCCTTCACCCCAAACCTTTGCATAGGGCATCTTCGCGTAGGACCAGGCTGCCACATGTTCTGCTATGTGTTCTGTGTATGTCTCTGGAGCAAACTCCATAAAGGAACCATCTGGTCTCATGAGCCTTAAGAGACCGTCATAGAGCCTGAGACACCCTTCTGAATCCACTGTGCCAAGAAAACCCGTCTTTATGGTGCCAAGCTCCTTCATTAGGCCTTCGTAGCGGCTAAATACGTTTTTCCTGCCATAGTCGAGGGCGTAGAGGGAAAAATCAAGAAGCGTTCTGGCCCCTTTGAGTAACTCTTTTCTCTCCTCTTCGACCATTGGCTTTGCAAAGCCACCTACGACCCCTGCCACGGGATGGATGGCCTTTCCTGCAAAACGCTCCAGCATGGTCTGGCCCAGCTGGCGCATCTTCACCACTTTTGAGGCTAGCTCTGGAGCCTGTTTCACGATTCCAACGATATTTCTCACTGTATAGTCACCTTCTGGCCCAATGACGAAATCAGGGGCTGCAAGAAAAAAGAAATGGAGGATCTTGTCACTTATATGGGCCATGACCTGGCAGAGTTCCCTGAGCCTGTGGCCAGCCAGAGTAGGACTCACCCCAAAGCATGAGTCTACGGCCTTACAGGCTGCAAGATGATGCATCCAGGGGCATATGCCGCAAATACGGTTCACTATTCTGGGGACCTCTTCTGCTGGACGGCCTTCAATAAATTTTTCAAAGCCCCTGAGAGACATTATATGAAGCCTTGTCTCCTTTACATTCCCGTCGTCATCCAGATGTATGACAATACTGGCATGTCCTTCTATACGGGTGACCGGCTGAATGTGTAGTGTCTTTTCCATCTGTCTCCCTCCATGTTCAAGACCGTTGTCCAAGGGGTTTCAATAGGCCGTGGGCACCTGAGAAGCGCAAAAGAGAGCGCCGGTCAACTATTGTCTTCCAGTCTATGCCATTACTGGCAAGGGCGTTCATCATGTCGAGCATCTGGTTGCCTCCAGGCCGTACCGGCCCGAAACAGCCCCTGCAAGGCACCCTTGCACTTATGCACCGGGGCACTCCGTTTGTAGCACATCCAGCCGCTGTAACAGGCCCCATACACATAAAGCCCTGTTCGAGGAGACATTCCATTTTTTCTATTGGTTCTTCTGGATCGTATTGGGCATTTTCCAAAAATCTTCTCACCATTTTGACCTTGCCTTTCCCTTTCCTGATGGTAGGGCAGGTGTCACAAACGCTCTTTTCAGGAAGCAAAGGTCTGTCCCCCTTTAGCAGACAGGCCAATACCTCAGCGATGTGTTCGGGGTTGGGAGGGCATCCTGGCATGAGCACATCCACCCTAACCTTTTCATCCACCGCATATACCCGGTCCAACAGGGGCGGGAGGCCTTGGTATGGAAGGGATGAGCCAAGGTCTGTAGTGGAGGTGGAGAAGATGGTCTCCATGGCCTCTTCTGTGCTCCAGGAATTTAAAAGGGCAGGGATGCCTCCGTGGGTGGCGCATGTTCCTATAGCCATTAAGACATCACATCTCGTGCGCATCTTTTGAAGCACCCTGAGGTGCTCTTCGTTTGCCACAGCTCCAGTAATGATTCCCAAGTCCGCCTCTGGCATCTCCATCTTTTGGTTTTGGCCCAGCTGGCCAAAATATTTGTGATCAAAGAGTATGGGCATATGTACAAACTCCATCTGCCCAAGAAGCTCGACCAGGGCGTCTCCCATGTTCAATATGGCTATCTCGCAGCCCGAACAGGCGCTTAACGACTCTTCTGCAACTTTCATTGCCATATTCGGCTCCTTTCGGTCTGGATGCTCTACAAGTCTGAAAAGGCGGGGCACCACGAGGCCCTTGCTCCTGGCCTTCTGTTTACAGCTTCTCCAAGCTTGTCAGGACATATGGCAGACCAGACAACTTTTGGCTTTTTCCATATCAGACTGGATAAGTTCATGATACATGTCAAGGATGCACATGATCTTTTTGGGGTACAAGGAAATACAGTGCTGCAATTTGGCAGGCACCGGAGCACGCTTTTATCCCGCTTCGTGTAGTGTCTCTAAGGACACAAGATTCCTGGGCCATGACGGACTATGAGTCTTGGATCTTTTGGGACAAATGGCGTCTAAGATCTTTTCCGTTAGCCGTTTGACAGCCTTGGCCACAGGCCTTGACAATCCTGGCATGACTTCATTTGGTATATTTTCGGCCTGTATGGCCATGATCCTGACCTTTGTATCCGTGGCCTCTTCAAGTTCTGCAAGCATGTTGACTGTGGGAAATTGATGGAGTGAGAAATCGTGGAGCTTTTTTCGGGGGATATCGAAGGGCCTGAGATCGAATATCTGGCCTGGTTTGGCACCGGGAAAATCCACGCTATCCACGATAATTATGAGTGCCGGCCTTATGGCGGGCTCAAGGAGATAATCGAATAGGATTTCCCTTATGCCTGTTCCAGCGTCTTCCAGGTGGAGGTATTCAGGCAGTTCTTCCTTTTCAAGAGCCTTTATGACAGCTGGCCCTGCCCCATCATCTCCAAAAAGGATATTGCCGCAACCAAAGATAGCGATCTTTTCCATCGTGTTTACTTAGTCAGGCATGAGCGATGAATGGTGATGAATGATTTTCCAGTCTCCAGTCGGCTCTCTTTTCCAAACCAGGGTGAATCTTGCCCGGGCAACTATCCGTGCCGTGCCAGCCTCATTGTCCATTTCAAAGTCATAGAATCCAGAGTGTAGATACGAGTTTTCCCCAAGCTCTTGCACTGCATCGTCTATTATCTTGCCCACAGGATTATTCTTGAGAAAAATCCTAAAATATTCTCGTGCACCAGATGGCCCTAGTTTGAATTCGGCAGAAAGGGTGGGGAGAAATGTGGCATCCTGGGCATATAGGCTGACAATCCTTTCGATATCCTTGTCTCTTACCGCACTCGCCCAACTTGCAAAATTTCCTTTTGCTATATTTTCCAATGACAAAGCCCTTGTGCCCTTTTGTGCTCTATCAGAATCGAAGATTATCTAACGATATACTTTGATTCGTCAAATGCAAGAAGAATTTCTTTTGCATCCCTCAACGCGTTGCCAAGAGGCTGATAAAACAAAAAAGGGCCTGCTTTTGAGGCCCCCTTTTTCTTGAAGAAGTCAATGAGATGTTTTTAAAAGAAAATCCAGGTTGCTAGGCTTCGTCCACGTCCTCTATTGCCATTTGTTCCTGGTCCTGAGATCTGATTTCCGTCTTTGTCCACGCGGCCCCTTTCCCAGTCGCTGTTAATTATGGCGTCCACCTCTTCCTGAGTGAGAAACTGCGCTTCATAGGTTATTCCCATATCAGCGAGCTGTGAGCCAAATGCCCTGAGATGGTTCCTGGAGCCTTTCATGAGGTTTTGATACACTTCCTGGATATCTTCATTGTCTGTGGCCTCAATGAGCTCTTCCAGGTCTTTTATGTCAAGATCCTCGATTGTGGCTCCAACGATAAGGGCGTCTTCCAGGCTGGTGGCACCTTGAGCAATAAGGGTATCATAGAGTTCCTGCATCTCAGGAGAGTAAAATTGTCCTGGCTCCATGCCTTCCACCGGGTCTGCCAATCCATACTTGTCGAGAAGAGACCTTATTGAATCCATGTGGCGCTGTTCAGACTCTGAGATGTTTGAAAAAACTTCATTCTGCCACATATCGTAAAGGTAGATGTAAACGTCTCTGGCGAGTTTTTCCTCCTCTCTCATCTTGAGGAGTCCTTCTTCATCCTGCTGGTTGAGTTCCGAATAGGCGGGCTGCGATATGGCAGAGGCCGAAGACCAGGATCCATGAGGCTGATTGCTGAAACTTCTTGCCCCAAATCCTGCCGCCAAGGCACTGCTCGCACCAAGGGTGATACACGTAGCCGCTACGATAATGGTGGTTTTGATGGTTTTCATTTTTTTGTTTCCTCCTAATTATTTTAATTTTTTTTATCTTATTTATCTTCAAATTTGATTTTTTATACCCAAGAAGCATGCCAAGTAGAGCAGATTTATATTTTGTCTTTTAAAACAATAAGTTGGGCTCTCAGTGTCTCGAAGTTGCCATTTGACTGTTCGACAAATTAGGCGCATGCGTCGACAAATTTGTCGAATAAATAGGGAAAAGGTCTGGAAGAGGTTCTTGCGTCGACCCTTCTGTGCAAGACCTTGGCAGCTCGGTCGCAACTTTCTCAAATTATGCAGCGTGAAGGTTTGTAATGGCCAAGAAAGCGAATTGAAAAATCAAAAATCATGTCTATGGTTTTTGAAATAAACGTAAATGATTGATGAGGCTGGACTTATTCTATGGTGAAGAGGTAGGTTTTGACAGTTCTATTTATGTAGGAATAAGAAAGGAGGAAATGCTGATGGAAGATAAAAACGCTCCCCAGGATTTTATCAAGGCTTTTGAAAAATCGATATTGATAGCCGGAGCATTATTGGCTGCGCTCGGAATAATAGGCATCTTTGCGCCTCACGTCATTTCGTTCACACTGGAGATCTTTCTGGGATTACTCATGATAGCTGGTGGGGTATTTTTTGCTTATTACTGTTACCAGTATCACACCAAGTCGTTCATAGGTTGGCTCAAACCCGTTATTCTTGTACTTGTAGGCGCCCTTTTCCTGATAAAACCAGGTTCTGGTATAGCAGCGTTTACTCTGTTGATTACATTTTACCTGTTGGTGGATGCCTATGCTGGGTTTGGGCTGGCATACATTCGTTATCCAGCACCGGGATGGGGGTGGCTGCTTCTCAATGGCATATTCTCGCTGACCCTCGCAGTATTGTTGCTTATTGGATGGCCAGGCACTTCTCCTGTATTTCTGGGACTGTATATAAGTATCAGTTTGCTCTTTGACGGCATCTCCCTTTTCATGCTTGGCATTAAACTCAAGAAAGCTCAAGAGAAAATAGAAGATAGTGGGATGTAGATCATGGATACCAGAACACAACGAACTGAAAGGGTCTCAGGCAAAAAGTATCATATTGGGATGGAAGAAGTTGCGCTCTTCGTAGTTCTTGTTCTCTCCATACTCGGGATTGGCATAACCAATTTCAGGCCGCTGGAAAGTTATCGTTATTGGGGCACCATGACCATTGTTTTGGCCATTACTGGCCTGGTTATTGGCTGGGCCAGGTCGAAACGTAGTGGTAAGCCTGTGCGAAAAATGCTGGTTATTCAGCTGGTACATTGGGGGGCCACGTTGGCTGCCGTTGCTGGTATGTTTCTTCTTTTGAAAATGGGACGGCTGAACTATGAAAACACGGGCTTGGTAATACTTCTCACCTTAGGTTTTTCAACCTTTTTGGATGGTTACAGGATAAGCTGGAGTTTTGCTGCTATTGGAGCAATGATGTTCATAGCAGGGCTCTTGGGTGGATACCTGGAACAATATGTGTGGATCACATTGATCATACTGATATGTATATTTGTCATCATTTACCTATTTGAAAAGTATAAGAGATTTTCATCAGCCTCTTCAACGAAGGAGGCCGATGCGGCGCCTTCTTCCAAAAATGAAGGCCCTAAACAGTCGGGCCGTTCAATATGAATTGTTATATGCCTGATTCAGGTTATTGGCCGGCTATTTAGACAAGGGAGCACCTTGCTTGATGTAGATTATGGGGCAAAACAAAAGATGACATAATTCTTGAACAAGATTTGCCGTATTTAGAAAGCCTTGGGCAGCCTTTAAATCGACTGTTTCAATGGCGGTATACGATAAGAAGACATCGAGGCCTTGTTGACCGCTGAAAGGTCTCGTTGTCATGGGTGGAGTGGTTTCAGGCAAAGTATCCGGACAAGGGCCGTCGTAGTGTGCTGGCAATTTATAACGAGAGTGCAACTATCGGCCTTGGATGGGTTTAATATATTCAAAAAAACCCATTTTTAGAAAGAAAGCGTAGGTGCAAGGCCTTCTGGATGACACCTACGTAACATTTTCCTTGACTTTGAGGCAAATTTTCCCAATTATTTACAGCACAATTTAATAGCTTCGCACCTCAGGTGCCCCGCATGTGCGGGGATAATCGGGAAGTCCGGTGAAAGTCCGGCGCTGGCCCGCAACCGTGAGTAGGTACGAACGCTGCAAGTAATGCCACTGTTACGCCATGCGTAATGGGAAGGCGCAGCAAGTAGGATGATCTACGAGCCGGTAGACCGGCCTGGGGGGTGTAAACAGGAACTTCGCGGATCAAGTTCCCGGTCATGGTAGCCTTGTCATCGAGAGGCCCGGTGATTTGATATGATCCGGGCCTCTTTTTTTGGATACAGGGTCCTTCTTTCCATCTTCCTGTTTCTCCTCCCAGAGCTGGGACCAAATATTGGGAGGAGGTTTAGCTCTATGTTTTCTATAAGGATGCTTTTTGTCTGTTTGCTTCTTGTCTTTCATGGATTTTGTTTACATGCTGCACTTGCCCAGGAGACGGCAGTTGCTGCTCCTGGGGAACATGGGCTCGATGCAATAGTGGTCACTGCCACAAGGACACCAGAGCCGGAAAAGGATGTTCCCCAGGTGATTGAGGTCATCACCAGAAAGGAGATAGAGGATACCCCTGGACATGATCTTACAGAAGTGCTTAAAAAAAATTCCACTATAGATGTGATTCAGTACCCTGGCGCCCTTTCAGGCATTGGCATAAGGGGCTTCAGGCCTGAGTTTTCAGGTATCACAAAACATTCACTTCTACTAATCGATGGACGCCCTGCAGGGGCCACAAATCTTTCCACCATTACCCTTGGAAACATAGATCGTATCGAGGTGCTGAAAGGTCCGGCCTCATCCCTGTATGGCGCCGAGGCAATGGGAGGGGTGGTAAATGTTATAACCATAAAGTCCACTGGAAGGATTAGAGGACAGATCTATGGCCAGGCAGGAAGCTTCAACACCTGGAACGGTGGCACCCATCTTGGTGGTAAGCTTCTTCCAATGCTGGACTTTGACCTTACTGCCTCGACGCTCAACCGCAACACAGACATGGAGCTTGGAAATGGTCATGGCTCCCGCCCTGGAACAACCTACAATATAGGCTATGGCTCTCTACGTATTGGAAGCCGGTTTCTCGAAGGCTGGAGAGCGGATCTCGAAGGAGACTGGTATTACGGAAACGACATAGAAACCCCAGGTGCCGAATTCTATTTTGACCGCCAGCAAAGCCAAAAGGATCTCGATCGTTATGGCGGAGATTTTCGTTTGGAGGGAACTTGGGGAAAGAATAAGAGTCTTTTTGTACTCTATGGCTCCAAGGAGAGCAGCGATTCTTATAAAAAGTACGAATACGATCCTGAAACCCAAGGATATGTGCCATCTGATCCTCACCATTCTTATTTTGGTAAGATCAAATGGTGGGGGGCTCAGGCCCAAGACATGTATCAGCTCTTCGATGTGCACAACATTACAATTGGGCTTGATTATGAAAAGATCTACCGCGACAGCAAGAGCTACAACGAGGATGGCTCGAGAAAGGCCCCTTGGTCTCCAAACTGCGAAAGGGAAAACTGGGCCTTTTTCACAGAAACCATGTGGCGCTTTTTTGATGAAAGCCTCGTTATCACAGCGGGATTCCGCTACGACTACTTTGACCTTGAGACAAAGACGACTCCCTATAAGACAGACTTCAGTCCAGGCAGTGAATCCTTCGACACGCTAAGTCCTAGGGCTGGGCTCAGGTATAATTGGAATGATCTTTTCAGCCTCCATACCACCATAGGAAAGGCTTTCGTACCACCGACCGCAGACCAGATGGCAGGATACTCTGAAAGGTGGGTTGGAGATACCGTCATGGTCACAAAAGGAAATCCCCACTTAGACCCTGAAACCAGCTGGACCTGGGACGGGGGTGCAAGCCTGGAGCACAAGGGCTTAGGTGTATTGGCAGACGTGACCTACTTCATTACAGAGGTGGATGACAAGATAAGCAGGGTCACCAAGGGTAATACCACCACCTTCAGTAACAGCTCCGATGCGGAAATGAGCGGCCTCGAATTCAAGGCGCACTGGGATGCAGGACGATTTCTGGATCTTGAAAGGACTATTGAATTTTATGTCGATGGCACAAGGCTTTTTTACTCCAGGGAAAAGCTGCAAGGTCAAGGCTGGCGCGACATACACAATGTAGCCCACTGGAAGCTGAACTATGGCGTGAGATATGACGATGGTTTGGTAGATGGCGCCATGATGGCAAGATATGTGGGGAAGAGAAAGGATTACGACTGGTACGCTCCAGGCTATCCAATAATAGAATATCCAGCCTTTACTGTGGTGGACATGAATCTGGGGCTTACGCTCCTAAGACATCACCATCTGAATTTCAAACTGGCAAACATCTTTGACGAGTACTACTACGAAAAGCCCGAGTTTCCACTTCCTGGAAGGCATTGGCTATTCGAGTACAGGTTCACCTTCTGATGGCAGGGGATGGATATACCAAAGGGCCGTGTCATTGGTTGCCAATATATCCAGAACTCGACATCTGTGGCGAGATTTCTTTTCGTGGCCGCCATTTTGGATGTAACCGTGGCCGCATGGCTTTTGCAAAAAGGCAGTTCAAGCGCTGATGGAAAATAGGGCAACGGACACCATTTTGGAGCTAAGGGGGCTCCTGGCAGGTTATGGGGAAAGGCGTGTTGTGGGCCCAATTGACCTTGGGCTTCAACGGGGGGAGTTCGTCTGTCTCTTGGGTCCAAATGGCGCCGGGAAAACTACCATCTTAAGGACAATCTCAGCCCATATTCCAGCCCTTGGGGGAGAGATTTTCCTCAATGGTAAAGCACTCCAAGGATATACCAGGGGGGAGCTTGCGAGGCTCATGGCAGTGGTGCTGACAGATCGTGTATCTCCACCTCTTTTCACTGCCTTCGAGTTTGTTTCCCTTGGAAGATATCCCTATACAGGCCTTTTGGGAAGGCTCAAGGCTCAGGACAGACAAGCAGTCGAGGAGGCCCTAGCCGCTGTGAATGGGCATGAGCTCAGGGACAGGGTCTTTTCAAGACTCAGTGATGGAGAACGGCAAAAGGTGCTCCTTGCCAGGGCCCTTTGCCAGGAGCCAAAGCTTCTCCTTTTGGACGAGCCCACGGCACACCTTGATCTAAAGCACAGGGTGGAGGTCATGTCCATACTGAGAAGGTTATGCATGGAAAAGGGCATAACCATACTTTGTTCCATGCACGATGTGGATCTCGCTGCCAAGGTTGCAGACAAGGTGGTGCTTGTAAGATCAGGCCGCATCGTGAGCTCAGGCCCACCTGAAAAGGCACTGACACCTGTCTCAGTGGCAAGGCTATATGACTTTGACTCTGCTGTTTTCAGCCTGGAGCTTGGGACAATCGAGCTTAAGGGCCAGGTTGTTGGCCCAAGGGTGTTTGTGGTGGCAGGTAGGGGGAGGGGCTGCCCTGTTTACAGGGCCTTGGCCCGAAAGGGCTTTGGCATCACAACAGGTGTCCTTTTTGAAAACGATATGGACCACCATGTGGCAAAGACCCTTGGCGCAACGGTCATTGGTCAAGAGGCGGCAGAAAAGGTGTGCCAGACAAGTCTATCAAGGGCCTTGGAAGGGCTTGAAAGGTGCATAGCCCTTTTTGATGCGAGGCCGTTGGACATGGGTTGTTACCAGGGAAATCAGAGACTTGTCCAAGCAGCACATGAGATGGGCATGAAGGTCTTTCCGGTAAAGACAAACGGTGCCCTGGATCATGAAGGGTGGGATGGCCTTTTTGTAGGTGAGGCCATTACCATGTTGCAGCAAACGGTACAGGATACGAGGAGATGAGCCGTTGCCCTTGGGTTTTCAGACTATGGAAGAGGTGAGGAGACGCAGGGCATGGAGCCAAAGTTCCTGCTGAATTTTTCTACTCACAAAAAGGATCTTGCCCTTTTTGATGGCGACTGGAGCAAGTTGGAGGCGTTTGTCGCAAGAAACGGCTTTCATGGAATTGAGCCTTATCCAGTTGGGGAGGTGGATCGTATCCAAGTGCCAAAAGGGCTAGTGAAGGGGCTTCTTTTGAGGTTTTTCGTGATCATAAGGGAGCTTTGGAATGAAGGCATGGATGGCCTCCAGAGGGTATTTGGAAGCCTTGAGGTGGCAAGGGCCTTTTACGGAGGACTCCACAGGCAGGTGCTCATTGATACCTATGCAAAACAGATGGATCTAGCCAATAGTCTTGGCTGCTCATACGTTGTTTTTCATCCTGTCCACTGGTTTTTGAATTTTCCTACAGGGATCTTGTCACATGGCAGGAAAAGATCGAGCTGCAGAAAGTGGCATTGAAGGGATATTTTTCATGAATGAGGCTTTACTGCAAAGGCTGCTGCCAGGCGTTGCCTCCCTGGTGTTTTTCTCTCTGTTCTTGCTGCCCGAGGTTAAATGCGTAGGGGCGTACTCAACGAACTTCACCGTGGAGCACCTTGCTCCAGGCCTTACCAGGGTAATGGTCAAAAATCCGTGGAAAGGGGCCAAACATGATTTTTGCTATCTTCTTTCAGACCGCAGTTGCCATCACGGTATTGAGGCTGGAGCATATGGTGAATGCACCTTGGTTGAGGTGCCTGTGAAGCGTATGGTGGTGCTTTCATCCACATACTATGCATTTATTGCAAGTCTTGGAGCCACCGAAAGGATGGTTGGAGCCAGCCAGCCCCAGAGGTCCAATACCGGCTCTGTGGCAAAGGGGTTTCGCCTGGGCAGGATAAAGGATGTTGGACAGGGGCCAAATGTAAACGTGGAGACGATCCTCGAACTAAGGCCCGATGTGATATTTGCCTACGCAACGGGTGGTTTCAGGGATATACACCCAAAGCTCGAAGAGGCAGGGCTCAAAGTGGTTCTTTGCGCCGAGTATATGGAAGAGCATCCCCTGGGACGGGCAGAGTGGATAAAGTTTTTTGGCCTGTTTCTAGGAAAGACAAAGGAGGCCTGCAAGATCTTTCAAGGTGTTGAAAAGAGGTATCTGGACCTTGTGGAAAGGGTAAAGCTTAGTGGAGACCTTCACCCTTCGGTAATCGCGAACGTCCCCTTTGCAGGCAGATGGTTCGTGCCTGGAGGAAGGAGTTTTATCGCAAGGTTTATAGAGGATGCTGGAGGGGACTTTATCTTCAAGGATACAGATACGGCAGGAAGCGTTCCAATGGACGTGGAACTGGTATTTGACAAGGGAAAGGAGGCAGACTTTTGGATCAACACAGGTACCTGGACTTCCCTCTCAGATATCAGGAAAACAGACCCAAGGCTTCTTTTGTTCAATGCCGTAAGGAAGAGGCATGTCTACAACAACAACAGGCGCCTCAGCCCTCTTGGGACCAACGACTACTGGGAATCAGGGGTATTAAGGCCAGACAGGGTGCTTGCAGACCTCCTGTCCATATTTCACCCTGGGTTTAAGAAGGGCTATGGGCTCTACTACTACAGACACCTTGAATGAAAAAGCACCAAGGGATCATATTCAGCTCTCTTTTGGTTTGTCTTGTACTGGTTTTTGTGCTGGACATTGCAACAGGCAGTGTTCACGTGCCGTTAGTGGAAGTGGTAAAGGCCCTTACTGGCAGGCTGTCCCATGATAACGGGTGGTATGATATAGTCGTGATCTTCAGGCTTCCAAAGGCCATCTGTGCCACGGCGGCAGGTGCAGGCCTTGCTGTAAGCGGACTTATGATGCAGACACTTTTTAGAAACCCTCTTGCAGGGCCTTCTGTCCTTGGGATTACCTCTGGCGCAAGCCTCGGGGTAGCCCTTGTGGTGCTTGGCACTGGGGTCGGAGTCAGGGGAGCAGGCCTGCTTTCTGGGCTTGTCGGTCTTGACGGAAACCTCTTGATGGTTGCTGCATCTGCCATTGGCGCTGCACTTGTTCTGCTTTTGGTGCTTCTTGTCGCGCGGCTGGTGGAAAACATCATGACGGTTCTCATTGTGGGCATATTAGGCGGTTTTGCCATTAGCAGCGTGGTGAGCGTTCTCATCCATTTTAGCAGGCCGGAGATGGTGCAGGCATACCTTGCGTGGACCTTTGGCAGTTTTGGCTCAGTCACATGGAGGCAGATTTGGATATTTGTGCCAGTGGTGGCCTTGCCACTTTTGGCGTCCATGTTGCTTGGCAAGCCCTTGAATGGCTTGCTGCTTGGCGATGCCTATGCAAGGAGCATGGGTGTAAGTCATTGGAGGTTACGCCTCCTGGTGCTCTTTCTTACCGCAATGATGGTGGGGAGTGTAACCGCCTTCTGTGGGCCAGTTGGCTTTATAGGAATTGCCGTACCACATCTTTCAAGGGCAGCGCTTGATAGTTCGGACCACCGGTCTGTCATGCCGGCCACAGTTTTTGCAGGCGCAATAGTCGCTTTGTTGGCGGATCTTGTAGCCCAACTTCCGGGCTGTCAGGCAGTTCTTCCCCTAAATGCGGTAACGGCCCTTATTGGAAGCCCTGTGATAATCTGGTTCATCCTTAAAAGGCAAATGGCAGATGCCTTTCCTGCGTAAAGGGGGTGCTGGGCCTACTTTTTAAATGCCTGAAACTTGTCCATATCGAACCAGTATGTCTCAGGAAGGCTTTTAGTTTGAGGAGACAGATACTTATTAGGGATCTCTATTCGTACCCTTTGAGTAAGGTTTGCCTTTTCTATTGCTGAACGTATGTAAGGGTGTGAGTAGAAGAAGTTGTCGAACTGTCCACTTTTTACGATCTTCAGGAAGCCCTTCCTTATCTTTTGGGCTAGATCAGGATATTTGGGTGAGACAAAGAAGTACATGGCAAATGGATAGGTTAAGAAGATGTGCTTTTCAATTGTTATGTTGTGATAGCGGGTTTTCAGGGTTTGGAGTTCGCCCACTGCTTCATACACAGCCCTTGAAAAGTAATCTCCCCTTCCGCCTCTGTTTAGCATCCTGAATATGGCCATTCCAGAGACAGTCCTTTGGTGCAGTCCTGCATCTTTCATTATTTTGACATCAGTCCATCCTGTGCCTTGGAGTCCTGTGAGTTTTCTAAGATCCTTGAGGCTGTTGATGTTATCGAACTTGTATTGGTCGTTCTTGTTTATCAGAAAGATTCTGTATCCTAATAGCCCTTTGAATATGGGTACCCTTATTGGTATGAGCTCATTTTCTAGCTCTTGAGATGCGCCAAATGATTGTACGGTTATGGTTCCGTTCTTGACTCTTTCAATCTGTGCGTAATGGTCTCCAGGGTAACGGCAATAATATAAGTTGTAATCGAGGCCAGAATTGTCCAGTATGAGTTTAAAGAGATCGGTCTTGTATTTGTCACGTTCTATGTCACGCCCGCCCAAGGCTAATTTTATGGTAACTACACCTGACATCGCCACATTTGCGTGCATACAGAACAAAAAAAGTACAATACCAGGAAGGATCCTCGTAAAAATCAGTTTTGCTATCGCAAGGGATTTATTTTTCATCTAATACCCTTCGGATCATGGATGAGAGTTGTTTGATTGAATAGGGTTTTGGAATAAAGTTGACCCCTTTTTCCAGCAATCCATTGTGTGCGATGTGGTCATCAGAGTATCCGGAAACATATATGATTTTCCCGTTGGGAAAGATCTTTTTTGCCTTTTCTGCAAGTTCCTTTCCGTTCATTTCCGGCATGATGAGATCAGTTATGACGAGATCTACTTTTAAGCCGCTTTCCAGGAGATCAAGGGCTTGTCTGCCATTTGTCGCTTCGTAGACCGTGTATCCTAGGGATCTCAGGGCTTCAAGAGCAAGACGCCTCACCTCTTCCTCGTCTTCCACGATCAAGATGGTCTCATTTCCTCGAAATAGTTCATCTGAAATAGGCTTGTCAGCCAATATCGGTTGCTGTTTCTTTGAAACTGGCCAATAAATCTTGAACATTGTCCCCTTGTCCAACTCGCTGTACACATAGATACAGCCTTTGTTTTGCTTGACTATGCCATAAATCATGGAAAGACCAAGGCCTGTGCCTTTGTGTTTCTCCTTGGTAGTAAAGAAGGGCTCGAAAATTTTTTGTTTGGTATCTTCATCCATGCCAATGCCATTGTCAGAGACTGCAAAGTAGACATATTCTCCTGGGCGACTTCCTGGGTGTTGGGAGCAATAATCTGAATCGAGAAATGCCCTTCCTGTCTCAATGGTTATCATCTTATGAAAATCCGGTTTCTCAACTGCATTCAATGCGTCCCTGGCATTGACTATGAGGTTGACAAATATCTGTTCAAGCTGGGATGTATCTGCCTTGATCTTGGGTAGATTTTCCCCTAGGCAGGTCATTATATGGATATCTTCTCCTATGAGTCTCCTCATCATCTTTTCCATGGAATAGATGACATCATTTAGATCTAAGATTTCAGGATCGTATACCTGCTTGCGGCTGAATGCTAACAATTGGCTCGTGAGGGTTTGGGCCCTTTTGCTTGCCTCCAGAACCGACGCGATATTTTTATGGGCTGGATCATCAGGGCCGATCTTCATCAAAGACAATTCCACAAAGCCATTTATGACCGTTAAAAGATTGTTGAAGTCATGGGCTATTCCTCCAGCAAGGGTGCCTATTGATTCCATCTTTTGCGCCTGCCTCAACTGCTGTTCCAGTATCCTCTCTTTTGTGATGTCCTGTTTCACTGCGGCATAGTTGATGATTTCACCATCCCGATTTTTCACTGGAAAGATTGTGGATCTTTCGTAGTAGAGGGTTCCATCCTTTTTCTTGTTGGTGAAGATATCTTCCCAGCTTTGCCCGGATGTGATGGTGTCCCACAGCTTTTTGTAGAATTCTGGCGTGTGCTGTCCACTTTTCAGTATCCTTGGGTTTTTCCCCTTGACCTCATCGAAACTGTAGCCAGTGGTCTTTTCAAATGCCTTGTTCACATATTCTATATTACCGTCGGTATCGGTAATAACGATTGCTTGTGCGGATTGTTCCATTACTGTTGCCAGGCGGGACAATTCCTTGGTATGTCTTTCGAGTTCCAGATGTATTTTTATGCTGACCTCAATACCGCTGTTGATAAATCTGCCCATCCGGCCGAATTCATCATCGGTTCTGATCTCGCACAGCTTGATCTCATCGTTTTTGTCTGAGAGGAAGTTGAAGAAGCTTTTGAGATTTTTCTCCAATTTTTGGATGGGTTCATTGATTATCTTTGAAAAAAGGAGATATATGGCAACATAGAGCACAACAAAGATGAATATGACAACAAAGATTTGTTTTTTGAAGTTGTCATGAAGGGTCCTTTGGGCAAGATCAAATTCATCTTCCAGTGCCGTCAGGGCCTCCTTGTTCATCTTGTCTACGTCTTTGGTAAAGAAGGCAGGATCATAGAATATTTCTAAGTATCCTATTTGCTTACCAGTTTCGCCATCTGTGAGTTTTACTTTAAGGGAAGACAGACCATCAAGACTTGAGGCCTTGTCCACGAAGACAAACTCTCCAGCCTGGTTTTTTACCGCAGATAAAAAGGGTTTGTCTACCAAGGAATCGTACAGCAAGGCACCTTTGATGCTGGGAAAAGTAGCAAGATCCCGGATAAGCTCCTTGCATCCTCGCTCGTTTACTGTAAATAGGGCATTTGCCAATGCCTTTTTATGCTGTTTGATGCGAAGATTTATGAGCTGTATGCAATCCCGGACTGCATTTTTGAGATTTTTCTCTGTTTGAATCTCGATATGATGCTTTCTAGCCTCATAAACGGATCTAAGCATCTGATAGTTGCTATTGCGGATATACCACAAGAAAAATACGAAAGAGACGACCAGGATTCCAAGTATGCTGCAAGTAAATTTCAGCAGAATGCTGTTTTTTATTTTTCCTAAAAAATTCATTAGTTATCTTTGGGGTAAGCCTGATGAACCGCACTGGGTACTCATTAGGTGAGACATGTGGAACCTCATGACAACTTGAGGCAGTCGGGTTCCACTGCCCTTTACCATTTATTATTTCATCTTGCATTAATTTTCGAATCGACAAGATCCCGTAATTAAATGACATAAGACGGTAGAGAATTTAGAAGATTAAAAAGATTTTTTCAATTGTGGGGTAGCACTTTTATTATAATCTTGACACTTTTTTGTCCTGCTGTAAGATTGGCCTGATATCCATTCCTCAGGTGCCCTGCGTATGCGGGGATAATCGGGAAGACCGGTGAGAATCCGGCGCTGGCCCGCAACCGTGAGTAGGTACGAACGCTGCAAGTAATGCCACTGTCACGCGAAAAGTGATGGGAAGGTGCGGCAAGTAGGATGATCTACAAGCCGGGAGACCGGCCTGAGGGAGAAAAAGGGGCTTCGCGGATGGAGTTTCCCTGCCTGCGAAATGATATTGGCTGAGCCTTTCGGGTTTCATTGAGCCTTTATCGCACCTGCCTGATTTTTTCTCCCAACTATGAATCCATCATCAACTGTACATGGTGATGGAGGGAGTACGGATAAAGATGACAAAGGAGATGATGAAACAAAGGTCAGACCCGCCTGTAGTCATGGCCGTTTTTGGCACCACGCGGAACAGACGCGCCTACGATGAACTCCTGGAAGATGCTAAGAAGGCGTTTCCAAACAGTGAGATATCCATCTCTTATTCATCCCGTATGGTTCGGGATATGGAAGAGGGTTTGAGGGGGCGCAGCCCCAAGTCTCCATTCCAGGCATTAATGGGTCTTGCGGCAAAAGGGTACAAATGGGCAGTTGTTCAGTCGGTTCACCTTATTGCAGGCCATGAATTCCACCGACTCGTGGAAGGGGTTCATGCAGGGAAGTTGCGTGTGAGTATGGGCCTTCCCCTTTTATGGTCTTATGAGGATTATTTAGAGGTCTCTCGTGTGTTGAGTGAAACATACAGGGTAAGAGCAGATGAGGCACTGGTATTTATCGGCCACGGGACGGATCATGCTTCTTGGTCTTCCTACTTGTGTCTCGAGGGGATTTTGAGGCGAATCGGTGTGGAGAATAGTTGGGTTGGCCTAGTGGAAGGCAAGCCAAATGCAGAACAGGTCGCAAGAGATGTGAAAGAAGCCGGTTTTGAAAGGGCACGCCTTATACCCTTGATGCTAGTAGCAGGGGTGCATGTCATGGAAGATATAGGTTCCGGACAAGATGGCGCTTGGGCAAAGGTTTTCAGGGAGTTTAACATGGAAATCCGTGTGGAAGAGCGTGGTCTTTTAGAGCTTTCTGGCATAAGAAGGCTTTTTTTCAAACACGTAACTGATGCAATGGATCTTGTGTTTTAAGGGGGCCTTTGATGGATGCAGCTACGAGCGTTTATGCATTTCTTCTAAAGGGAGGGTGGCTCGTATGGCCCATCCTTTTGTGTTCGGTCATGGGACTGGGGATCTTTTTGGAGAGGTTATTTTATATCGCCCGCCTTAGAAGGGCAGACAGTCAGTTGCTAGGCCAGGTAGCAACACATGACACAAAGAAGGGCATGGAAAGGCTTTTATGCCACCTCAGGGGGGCACATGGACCCTTGAGCCACATGCTCCTCGATGCTGCAAGCCTTGCGAGCCAAGATATAAAGGCTGTCGAGACAGTGCTCGATCACCACATGGACGTCCAGGTTGGTATAGCCTCGAGGCATCTCGATTTTATGGCCACCCTTGCTGCCGTAAGTCCCCTTCTTGGACTTCTGGGAACGGTTACGGGGCTCATCAGGGCCTTTATGGTCATAGAAAGAGCAGGAGGACAAGTCAACGCTGCCCTTCTCGCTGGTGGGATCTGGGAGGCCATGCTTACCACCGCCCTAGGACTTGGGGTTGCAATTGTTCTGATAATTGGGCACAGGTTTTTGATTTCACGGATCAAGATGCTTGAAGAGGATCTTCAGCGGGCTGCCTTCCTGTTTCTAAAGGCCATGTGGGGAAAGGACAAGGTGGAGGTAGAGGTTCAATGAGGAGAAGAAGAGCCCTTGATCAGGGTTCCAAGCCCCTTGTGCCCATGACTCCCCTTGTGGACATCGTATTTCTGCTCCTGATATATTTCATGTTGGCAAGTAACTTCGTAACCGAGCAACAGCTTGTGGTCGATCTTCCCCAGAGCAGACATGGAACTGGGGTAAAACATGCACCGGTCATTCTTTCCATAACTTCTGACGGAAGTTTTTTTCTGAATGATAGGCGGGTGGAAGGTGACCAGTTGGAAAAGGCACTGAGAGGACTGTCAGAAGTTTCAAGGGAACGGGCTATTGAGATCCGGGCTGAGAGGCAGGTGCCTGTCCATTTCGTGGTCCAAGCCATGGATGCCGCAAAGGGTGCCCATTTTACAAAGGTCAAGGTTGAAACCACTTTAAAGGGCTCGAAATAGCCATGTGGTGCATGAACAAAAACTGTTTTGGAGTCTTTATCTTTCTATCACTGTTGCTCCATGGGCTGGTCCTGTTTGCAAGGATACCCTTGAGGAATACAGATGAAGGCCAAAGCATAGAACTCGTCCTTTCGAGACAGGGATCAGAAGCCGCATCTTCTGGGCCAAAGGCAAACCCATCTCCTTCTTCCCCAATGAAAAGGAAGATAAAGCGGGAAGCTTCTAAGCCCACCAAGACTGTTGTTATTGAAAAGAAAAGGGTCTTAAGAAAAGAAAGGAACAAGCAGAGAACGGTCGCCAAAAAAGACCATTGCTTGAGGCCAAGGCCTGTTCCAAGAAAGAAAAAGCCCAAAGCAGAAAAGGTGGCCACGGCAGAGCCTGCCTTAAGGAATGTTCAGGAAATAACGCATTCTGCTACTAAGCTAACAAATTCATCAAGGGCATCACGAGGCAATGCCCCAAAGATGACAGGAGCAAAGGCGGAAAAAGAGGCTGATCCTTGGGGCACTACCTCAGAAAAAAGTCTCAAGGGAAGGTATTTTCATCTCATTAGGAAAATTATAGAAGACCATAAATTTTACCCATATAATGCAAGGGCCTTTGGAAGGCAGGGCAAGGTGACAGTTGCATTTACCATAGATCACGAGGGCGTAATTACAGACATAAAGATTGTGAGAAGATGCAGATACAAGGTCTTAGACAGGGCCGCCATGAAGACAGTTCTCCGCTCTAGTCCACTTCCTCCCCCTCCCAAGGAGCTGGCTCCACCAGTCAGGATCAGGATCGAGATCGTTTTCACCCTGGAAGACAGCTGATGGTAAATATTTTACGGTCTGAATCCAGCCAGGCCGCGAAAAAGTCTTAGCCAGATTTTTGGGAGTGCATCTTGTCAAGCCAAGTGCGTAGTTTTTTTGCCCACTGGTCAAATGCCTGTTTGGCATGTCCCCACTTTCCCTTGACCGAGCCAGTTGAGTAGGTAGAACCCACCCTACGGTCCATAATGGCTGCCACGACTTTCCCTGTTTCGGAATCCAGGAATTCTGCCTCAATGGTTGCTTCTCCCACATTGACAGACTCTCCTGTGGTCACATTTGAAAGTGCGTTTACGGCAACACCAACAGGCAAGACCGCAGAGGCTGCGCCAAGAACTGGATTGCCAGCCTTTACATGTGTTATGGCCACACGAATCCTCAAGACATCAGGGCCAGGAATAGTGACCACTGGATATGCATCTTGCAATTTTTCAACCAGAGACCTTTCAAAATAGTCTGCAAGCATCTTGAGCTCATCGGGATTTATGCCGATTTCTTTGGAATCACCTTGGAAATAAAAGATCACCTTGTCGATCATTACCTTCCTATATTTGGAAAAATCTACGTCTGGGTCCACATAACGTTTAAGGGCTTGATCACCTTGGCCTGTTTTCAGTTTGGAATAGTCGCTCAAGAAACCAGTGGGTTCAATAGTGCCCTTACCGGCACAACCTGTCATGAAAATGGCTGCAGCCAAAACGGCAGTGACAACAAATAATCTTTTCTTCATCTATATTCTCCTTATGAAAACTGGCATGGCAGCCTTATATCTGCCATACCCTAAAATAAAAGTGCAATTTTTGTGTATTTTCACGGTAAATCACCCTTAAGGCCTAATTTTAGTTTAATGATCTGTCAAATTTCCATTGTTGGCTCGTTTTGTCCATAAATATCAGGATGCCTCTAAAAGATGGATGGCTTTGAGCCCAAAATGTCACTTGCTAAGGATCTTTGATATTGCCCAATAAAGCTCGCTCACCTTGAAGGGTTTTGCAAGAAATGGTGCTCCAAGTTTCCTTATCTTTTCTATGTGGAGCTTCTCATCCATATAGCCACTTAAAAGCAAGACCGGCGCATCTGGTTCCTTGTCCAAGATGCTCTCTACAAAGTCGATGCCATTTCCATCAGGCAGGATGATATCACTTACAATTAGGGACAGTTCCTGCTCTACCCTCTCAATGAGGTAGTTGGCCTCCTGAAGGCTTGCTGCTGATATCACCTTGAATCCCATGGTGTCTAGCATATCGCAAATGATGTTCAACACCATTGGGTCATCTTCGAGTACAAATGCGGTCAGACCCATGCCTATTCGCTCGGGAGAAACGTGGTTGTTCAAGATGTCTTTTCCTGTTTTGGAGATTGTTTCTCTTTTGTCGTCCTGTTTGTACTCAGGCAGGAAGATGGTAAACGTAGTGCCCTTACCAAATTCGCTCTGGCAATGTATCCATCCCTGGTGTTGTTCAATAATTCCATAGGCCACAGACAGCCCCAACCCTGTGCCCTTATCCATGTCCTTGGTGGTGAAGAAGGGGTCAAATATCCTGGCGATAAAATGTTCATGGATCCCCATGCCGCTATCAGCGATGGAGAGTGCCCAATACCTGCCAGGCTTAAGGCCTTGTTTTTTGGTGGGATCGTTTGATGTTATAATTGCCTCTTTGACTGTTATCTGGATCTTTTTTACCTTGCTCTCAGTCATGGCGTCACGGGCGTTGACCACCATATTCATGATCACCTGTGCGAGCATGTTTGGATCTGCGAGGACGAGGGCCTTTTCTGGCCAATGGCTTATTTCTAGTTTTACATCTTCCCCTATCAGCCGCTGAAGCATCTTATGTTGTTCAACAACCAGTTCGTTGATGTCAATCACGCGCTTATTCGCCACTTGCTTTCTACTGAATGCCAGGAGTTGACGGACAAGGGTTGCAGCCCTGTCTGCGGCTTGTTTGATATTTTTTAGCTGTAATAGTGCCTGTTTATTATCTTTGAGATCGAGCTCTATCAACTCCGCATAGCCTCTGATGGCAGTAAGTAAGTTGTTGAAATCGTGGGCCACCCCGCCAGCGAGGGTGCCGATGGCCTCCATCTTCTGGGCCTGCCTCAGTTGGTCTTGAAAGAGCCTGGCCTTTTCCTCGGCGGTCTTTCGGGCACTCACATCTCTAAGACACACGACAAGTCCGGTGATCTTGCCTTCATGGTCTTTTATCGGTGCAGTGACATATTCTACATGGATGAGATTATGGTTTCTCGTCAGGAAAACATCTTCTTTGAATAGGTGGTGCTGCCCCTTTTTCAAGGCCTGGCAAAAGGGACAGTTCTCCTCTGGATACTGGCTCCTGTCTTTTTTCATGAAATGGAGTATTGAATGGAGATCGTTGCCCAACAGCTCTTCCCTGGCAAAACCCAGGATTGTACATGCAGCTCTGTTCACAAAGGTGATCTCATTTTCCGTGTTGATCTCTATTATGCCTTCAGCTGCATTATCGAGGATCATTCTCATTCTTGTGTTGAGATCCGAAAGTTTGGCTATGGCCTCCTTGCGCTTAAGCTCGTTTTCAATGAATTTTCTGAAAAGTTCATTTAGATCATCGGCAAGTTGTTTGATCTCAACAGGCTTTTGCCACTTCAGCTCTACAGGCCCCTGGCCCAAAAGGAGGCTTTGGAGCGCCTCTACGAGTTCCCGCCTGTATTGTTCTATCTTGGAGGAGTAACGCAACACTATGAGCATTACTATGATCAGGGCTATAGACGAGACAATAGTCACCCTTGTGAGAATGGTAACCTTGATGCCAGTGGCTAGGGACTCGCTCACGTGACGTCCAGCCCACAGATTCTGGTCTGGGTGCTTATTTGGAAGGATAGGGAACCATGCAACCTCTCCTCCCAGATTGTCTCTCAGGACTGCAGGACGGCCACTATTAATGGCCTCTTTCATGCCAGGAAACCTTAGAAAGAGATCTCCTGGAAGATGCTTGTGCCGTTCAGTTTCAGGACCAAATCTCCTGATGAACTGCCCGGAGCCAGTGGCAAGGAAATCGAAATGGGATTGGATGAGCAGACTGGATATATCCACGCTGATACATCCGAATCCCACTATCGAGCCAGAATAACTTCTCACAACTGCAGCGATTTTTGCGACTGGTTCGTGGGAGTGTATGCCTTCTTGATCCTTTATGATATCCCTGATCTGTATGATAAAAGGGGAAGTATCTTGGTTACTTTTGTCTGCTGCAATCTGCCTGTCCCAGCCAAGCCTGTAGCTGGGTACCCTCTTCATATGTCCAGACTTGGTACGCACTAGCTTTAATTTCTCCTGTCCACTCGGGTCCAGGAGTGAAACAGAGATTATATCTTTTTCTTGGTCAAACCACATCTTGAGGAGCATTTCAAGCCTGTGGTCCAATGCAGGTTGAGAAAAATCAGCGCTGTGACCTGAAAGATAGTCCCTGATTCCTGGTACCCCTGACAAAAGCCTCACGCTTTCCTGGCGTTGGACTATCTTCTTGTTGAAGTCAAAATAACTTTCCCTCAGGCTGGCTATGCACTCATGGCGTTGAGCGGATTCGATGATAGAGATGACCTTAGGAAGATTTATGCTCAAATTGGCAACTATGGGTAGTAAGGCCATTGCCATCAATGTAAGCAACAGGCCTACTTTCAAGGATACATGGCCTTGAACATTGAAAACGGCGTTCCTGAAGCTGCGAGGCGGGTCGGATCCTTCTTCTCTTTTTTTATTCAACATTCTGCCTCGCGTTGATAATAAGATTATTTTTGGTCTTTTGGCGGCAATTGGCATGGGCAGGTAATGATTTGTTCAACAGTTTAAAAAGCTGCTGCCAGAGGCAGCCGTGAGTTACACATTTCTTGCTGCAAATTACAGGCCGCATTATCCAGGTTGAAGAAAGAAGACGAGTATCACTGTAATTCAGAACATGATACCATGACAGGACGTATTGGCCTTTCCCTATTGAACCAGCAAGGCACATTTTTTACACTGTTTATTTCAGGCTGCTTTCAGCATTGACAATATCTATCATAGTGAGGTCCAATTTTTTGTCTTTATACTTCTTGTCGAATTGTCGAAGAAAAGATGGCTATTGTCTTTGCTGCACATCTTGTGACAAAGGGTGCACAAGGAGGCGGTAAAGCAGATTGAGAAATATCAAGCTCACTATAAGTTATGATGGCTCAGGCTATCACGGTTGGCAGACTCAGCCTAATGCCAAGACCATTCAGGAGACCATGGAAAAGGCCCTGGCAAAAATGACTGGCACAGAGGTGAATCTCATTGCATCTGGTCGCACGGATGCCGGGGTCCATGCGATTGGGCAGGTTGCCAATTTTTTGACCTTTACTGATATTCCAGCAACAGGCTTTCAAAAGGGGTTGAATAGCCTGTTGCCAACGGACATAGCCGTGCTTTTTGCAGAAGAAGTTCATGCTGATTTTCATGCGCGCAAGTGGGCAAAGGAAAAGGAATATCTTTACAGGCTGGTGATCAATGGGGAAAGGTTGCCTCTTCTTCACAACCGTGCGTGGGTGTTGCGTCAGAGGCCAGATATCCACGAGATGAGGCTGTGTGCCAAGCATCTTGAGGGGCGGCACGATTTTACGTCCTTTATGGCATCTGGTTCCAGCATAAAGACCGCCATCAGGACAGTTACTTTGATAGAAGTAGAAGAGGGCACGAATCTGGATTATGCATCGTTGGGCCTTAAAGAGATAAGGGTCAAGGTGAGGGCCAACGGGTTTCTCCGTTATATGGTGAGAAATATGGTTGGATTTTTGGTGGAGGCAGGCCTTGGCAAGCGCAGTGCCGACGATGTTCCAATTGTGCTCGAAAAAAGAGATAGAAATGCCGCCGGCCCATGTGCACCAGCCGCCGGCCTGTATCTGGCAAAGGTGTTTTATTGATTTCGTAGGCCATTATTTTTTGAGGCAGTCCAATTTCTAGGCCGTATACTCCTTGGATACTCTTTTGCCGGAAGAACCAAAAAAATCCCTGTTCATCTCAACCCTCATCCAAAAAGATGGAGCAAGCTTGCAGGTAGCCTTAAATGGGTTTATTAAATAGTTCCTTAATCTGTTTATGCTTATTAAAAAAAGGGGATTCAATCCCCTGGCGATAAAAGGAGGAGAAGACATGGCTTGGGATACACCGCTTGCAGACAGGGTGATAAACCTGAAACCATCCCCAACTTTGGCTGTAGACGCAAAGGCAAAGGCACTCAAGGCCCAGGGTGTAGATATAGTGAACCTTTCAGCAGGGGAACCAGATTTCGATACCCCTGAACACATAAAGGATGCTGCCATAGAGGCCATCAAGGCTGGATTTACCAAATATACGCCTGTGGGTGGCATTCAAGAGCTTAAGGACGCCATCATCAACAAGATGTCCAGCCAATACGGATTGGATTACGCCCCGGAACAGATCCTTGTGTCCACTGGTGGCAAGCAAGGCCTCTACAACGTGATCCAGGCCATAGTCAATCCAGGGGATGAGGTGATCGTCCCTGTTCCATACTGGGTTTCTTATCCTGCCATTATTGAGCTTGCAGGAGGTACTCCCGTCTTTCTGCCCTCTGAGGCGGCTGACAATTTTGCCATAGATATGGACAGACTCGAAGAGATGGTCAGCGACAGGACCAGGGCCATCATATTGAACAGTCCTTCCAATCCCACAGGAGCGGTGTACGATACGGAGTCCCTCAAGGCCGTTGCTTCCCTTGCAGTAGAAAGGGGTTTTTATATCATAACCGACGATATTTACGATGAGATACGCTTTGATGGAAAGGGGCAAGAAAATCCGGCATCCGTATTCCCAGAGGCCAAGGGCCATGTCATAGTGGCAAATGGTGTTTCAAAGACATATGCAATGACTGGCTGGCGTATAGGCTACCTGGCTGGACCAGGACCAGTCATAAAGGCTGCCACAAAGATCCAGAGCCAGAGTACCTCAAATGCCAACTCCATTGCGCAAAAGGCTGCGGCTGCTGCCCTGTCAGGGCCACAAGATTGTGTGTCGATCATGGTGAAGGCCTTTAGGGAGCGCAGGGATTATATTGTTGACAGGCTCAACGGCATGGATGGGGTAAGCTGTCCGCTTCCACAGGGTGCCTTTTACGTCTTCCCGGACATGTCTGCCTTTCTTGGGACAAAGGCAGGACAAAAGAATATCAAGAGCTCGCTTGATCTTGCAGACTTTTTGTTGGAAGAGGCAAAGATCGCTTGTGTGCCTGGTGTGGCATTTGGTGACGACCGTTTCGTAAGGTTTTCCTATGCCACAGATAAGGCAGTGATAGAAGAAGGCATGAACAGGCTGGAATCTGCACTGAAAAAGCTGTCTGCCTGAAGAATTTGCCCAATAGATAAAGGGGCATGGGCAAGGTGACGAAAAGATGAGACTGACACTATCGTAATAGATTTTCCCTAATCATCTTGAATCATTGAGTAAGGGCCTATGCCCATTTTTTCAGTTGTTCCAGAAATTTTTGGCGAGATATCAATCTTGCTCCAAAGCGTTCCAGGTGTCTTGTTGGCACCTGGCAGTCTACGAGCTTGGTTCCCTCTGATTGCAGTTTTTGTACAGTGGCTGCAAAGGCTACCTTAGAGGCATCCTTAATCAAATAAAACATGCTTTCTCCAAAGAATACCTTTTCGAGCCATACGCCGTAGAGGCCCCCTGCAAGTTTATCCTGATACCAGGCCTCAGCACTGAGGCACAAGCCTTGTTCATAAAGGCGGATATAGGCGCGTATCATATCCTCGTCGATCCATGTGTCCTGCCCTTTTTCTCTTCGCACATCGGCACACATTCTGATCACCTGTTCAAAGGCGGCATTGAAGGTGATCTTGAATCTCTTTTGTTTGATGGTCCGTTGGAGTCTTTTCGATATATGGAGTTCCTCTGGATAAAGCACAAGGCGTGGGTCAGGCGACCACCACAGAATCGGTTCTCCTTCGTTGTACCAGGGGAAGATACCGCTTTTGTAGGCAGAAATGAGCCTTGGAACCGATAGGTCTCCACCAATGGCAAGAAGGCCGTCCGGCCTAGCAAGCTCAGCAGGTGGGAAATCCATTGAATCATCAAGGATGAATAGGGGCATGTTGTTTTTGACGAAAAAGGCCCCTGCCATTTGGGTTAAAGAGCAGGGGCCTTAAAGACAGGTTTACTCTCCAGGGCTATAAGCCTGTAGGAAATTTGGGCAGGTCCTTCAAGGCCTCCTCTATCTTATCTTCTGGATATTCATAATCTTGTAGTTTGCCTTCAAGATAATCGTCATAGGCGGCAAGGTCAAAATGTCCGTGGCCGCTGAAACAGCAAACAATGGCCTTTTCCTCACCTGTTTCTTTGCACTTGAGTGCCTCATCTACGAATCCCCTTATGGCATGTGAGGTTTCAGGGGCAGGAATCACCCCTTCCGTCCTGGCAAAAAGCACTGCAGCTTCAAAGACTGGATTCTGGGTATAGGCCCTTGGGGAAACCACACCATTTTTCACCAGATTGCAGAGGATCGGGGCATCTCCATGGTACCTGAGGCCGCCAGCATGTATGCCAGGGGGTTCAAATGTGTGACCCAGCGTGTACATGAGCATGAGAGGAGTCATGCCTGCGGTATCACCATAGTCGTATTCATAAAGCCCCTTGGTAAGAGTGGGGCAGGATTTCGGTTCTATGGCTATGATGTCAAGGTCTTGGCCGCTGGTCTTGTCTTTGACAAATGGCAGGATCATGCCTCCAAAGTTTGATCCGCCGCCAACGCAACCGACTATAATGTCCGCCTTGTCTTCAGCCAGCTCCAGCTGTTTTTTGGTCTCAAGGCCAATGACCGTCTGGTGTAGGAGCACATGATTCAAAACACTTCCAAGGGCGTAATTGGTGTCATCGTGAGTCGCAGCATCTTCCACTGCCTCTGAAATGGCTATTCCCAGGCTGCCCATTGAATCAGGGTTTTTCTCCAAAATGGCCCTGCCTGCATTGGTTCTGTCGGTGGGTGAAGGATAGACTTCCCCATCCCAGATGTGCATGAGCACTCGGCGATAGGGTTTTTGTTCGTAACTAATCTTCACCATATACACAGTGCAGTGCATGTCAAAAAGTTTGCAGGCAAAGGATAGAGCACTTCCCCATTGGCCAGCTCCTGTCTCTGTGGCAAGGTTGTTGATGCCAGCCTTTTTGTTGTAGTAGGCCTGGGCAACAGCGGTATTCGGCTTGTGGCTTCCAGGAGGGCTTACCCCTTCGTTCTTGTAGTAAAGCCTGGCTGGGGTCCCAAGGGCCTTTTCTAGACGCCTTGCCCTAATAAGCGGAGAAGGGCGCCATATCTTGTATATCTCCCTGACTTCAGAGGGTATCTCTATCCAGCTTTCCTGGCTCACCTCCTGCATTATAAGGGAGTCTGGAAAGATGGGCTTCAGGTCGTCGGGTGTAACAGGTTTGCCAGTAGAAGGATTCAGAGGTGGAGCGAGGGGTTCTGGCAGATCTGGAAGTACATTGTACCAAGCCTCTGGCAACTCTTTTTCATCCAGGATGATCTTGTAGCTGTCTGTCATTAGAAATTCTCCTAAAATATATATATTAGTTTAAACCACACGTTCTGAAGTTCCGGCCTGTTCTTGACTGCGAATTCGTGCTGGTACCTCAGGGTGGTCATGAAATTTTGATGTTTATATAGGATACCTGGGCCAAGGGCAACGGCGCGGCCCTTGTCGTCCTCGATATCCTTCAGTACCGGCCTTAAGGGAGCAGGCGCTTTGTTTATGTCGTCATAGTCGTCACTGGTGGTTTGCTGGTAAAAGTAACCATTGATTCCGATTCTAAGCCCTGGAGCTATCCCCCATGACGCATTGAAATCGAAGTGGAATTCCTGGCCTGGGTCCCTATCCACCTGGTATGGGGGGCCAGGCTCGTAGTCGTTCTGGTGGGTGTTGAAATCGTACATGAATTTTACCGATAGCTCTAGAGGGGGTATAGGAAGGTAGGTTACTGCAAGTACTGGTTCAAATGTCCAGAAATTTCTGCCAACAGATGCAAAGTTTTTCTTGTCGTCATTATATAACGGGATATATATGTCTGCTGCCGACATGGCCACATGAAGTTTGCCTTGCTTTAAGTGCCAGCCTATCAACAGAGGGGAATAGATGATGTAAAGGGCGTTGAAATCATGGTAGTGGGTCTTGAGTTTTGAACCCACAGGCGAATTGAAGTCCATGTCTTTGTTTATGGCTCCAAAAAACATATGTTGGCCATAGTTGCCGCCAAAGAGCTTGTAATTGGATATCCAGATGAGCCTGATGATGTCTCCGCCTACGTCGGCGCTGTCCAAGACATGGTTGTCGTCTCCATCGTCATCCCGAAATTTGGAGGCATGGCCATAATAGGCATAGTTGATCAAGGTAAGCCCTGGTGGTGGCATAGCGCCCACCATGAAGGCCTCTGCGCCATTTGGATAAGCCTGGCCGCCACCTGCTAAGGCTTGTTGGCATGGCAATGTCAAAAACAAGGTCAGGATAATAACAAAAACAGGTATAAAATGGTAATTTTTCATAATTCTTCTCCCCATTTCCCAATTTTCCCGAAGGCCTGAATCTTCTTACACCAGAATGAATCATGGTTCAATAGTGTAGATTTTAACTCAGGCTGAGGCCCGGGTCGCTGGCAGCTCCGAGTCAAGAGGCAACAAAGGTCTTTTTGTATGGCAGAAGGCCAGTATGATGGACCTTGATTGACATGGACATGGGGGATAATTATTTTTTTAGCACTCATGCTTGAAAAGTGCTAAATTGCAAAATTTTATAGTTAGCTTTTTGAGGCTTAGTGAGCCAACATAAGTATGGACAGACCAGAGGCTACCATCACAATTTCTGAAAGAAAAAAAGAGATCCTCAAGGAGGTAGTAAACTCCTATATCGAGACAGCAGAGCCTGTAGGTTCCAGGATAATTGCCAAGAGATCCAGCCTCGGGCTGAGTTCAGCCACTATTCGTAACTGCATGGCTGACTTGGAGGATGCAGGGCTTTTATACCAGCCACATACCTCAGCAGGCCGTCTGCCAACCCAGGAAGGGCTCAAGTTTTTTGTCCAATATATAATGGATAAGGAGCCTCTTTCATGGGGTGAACAGGTGGCCATCGAAAAGGAAATGCTTCAGGAGGTGGATGGTTTTGGAGAAATTCTTAGGAAGACCGCTCAACTCCTGGCATCTCTTACAGGCCATGCCGCAATAGTGAGTGCGCCAGCCGAACTTGAGGAACAGCTCGATTTCATAGAGTTTGTTAGGATCAAGCCGCACCTGATACTTGTGGTGATGGTTTCTGCCAGCGGAACGGTCCGCAATCAACTCATCAGGACCGGCAGGGATATTAACCAGATGACCCTGGAAAGGTTCAACCGCAGGATTAACGAACTCCTTGAAGAGGCATCCCTGGCAGAGATCAGGAATATCATCATCGAATCCATGGCCGAGGACAGGAGAATCTTTGAAAACATTCTGTCCCAGCTTGTGCCAGAGGATAATCAGAGGCGGCTCAGTGGGAAGCTCTACATAGATGGCAAGCTGAACCTGCTTGATGAGCCGGAATTCTCACATATCCCAAAACTCAAGAGTCTTCTTGAGGCCCTTGAGGAGAAACATCTTTTACTGAGGCTTCTTGACAAATGTCTTGCTGGTGACGAGCTGCAGATCCTTATTGGTACCGAGGTGGCCAGCAACATGAACGAATGCGGCATGGTGGTGGCACCGTATGAAAGCAATGAGCATCCTGTAGGAAGTTTGGGGGTTTTAGGGCCCATGAGGATGAACTATCCGCGTGTGGTTTCCCTGGTGGAATACATTGCGGCCATACTCAGTTCAAGATGTAAGGAGATGTGAGGTTATGAGCATGGATGATAGGCAAATGAATAATGAGGAAGAAAAGGAAAGAGAAATCATAGAAGGAGCAGAGGAAAAAGAAGATATGGAAAAGAGCGGGGAAAGCGCCCAGCAGGCACCAGATGTGGCGTCTTTGGAACAAAAACTGCAAGAGAAAGAAGAGGAACTCAAAAGGTGTGAAGACAAGGTCCTGAGGCTTGCTGCAGAACTTGAAAATTTCAAGAAGAGGGTGGAGCGTGAAAAGCTCGAGCACATGAAGTATGCCCTCGAGGAATTTGCCAAAGAGCTGCTTCCCTTCCTCGACAACCTGGAAAGGGCAGTTGCCTCTGCTAAGGAGACAAAGGATTTGGAAAAACTGGTGGAAGGGATAGACTTGACCCTTTCCGGTTATTTCAAGACACTTGAAAAGTTTGGCCTCAAGGCCTTTGCAGCTGAAGGCCACCGGTTTGACCCCAACTATCATGAGGCCCTTGGCGTGGAAGAAGCCGAGGATGTGGAGGACAATATGGTCCTTAAAGAGCTTTTAAAGGGCTATACACTCCATGAACGAGTATTGAGGCCGGCTCTTGTGGTAGTTTCGAAAAAAAATAAAAAAGATAGTGGACAAACTCAATGAAATGCTTAGTTTTTTTGACAAAGTCATGTAGCTGAAGCGAGAATATCAGACATCCAAGGAGGATTATATAACAATGGGAAAGGTTATTGGAATTGACCTGGGTACAACAAATTCGTGCGTAGCCATTATGGAGGGTGGGGAACCAAAGGTTCTCACTAATGCAGAGGGAGGAAGGACTACCCCTTCAGTGGTCGCATTTACCGAAAAGGGTGAAAGGCTAGTTGGTATGCTTGCCAAGAGGCAGGCTGTCACCAACCCTGAAAATACACTTTTTGCTATTAAACGTCTTATTGGCCGAAAGTATACCGACCCTGAGGTCCAGAAGAGTAAGGAGATAATGCCTTACAAAATCGTAGAAGGTCCAAACGGTGACGCATATGTGGAGGTCATGGGTAAACAGTACAGTCCTGCTGAGATCTCCGCCATGATACTTGGCAAGATGAAACAGACTGCCGAGGAGTATCTTGGTGAAGAAGTGAAGGAGGCTGTAATAACTGTTCCTGCCTATTTCAACGACAGTCAGCGTCAGGCCACCAAGGACGCAGGAAGGATCGCAGGCCTTGATGTCCTGAGGATAATCAATGAGCCTACTGCGGCAGCCCTGGCATACGGTCTGGACAAAAAGAAAGAAGAGAAGATTGCAGTTTTCGACCTGGGAGGTGGAACCTTTGATATCTCTATACTTGAGATAGGCGAGGGTGTTTTCGAAGTGAAATCCACCAACGGGGACACGTTTCTCGGTGGCGAGGACTTTGACCTGAGAATAGTGGATTGGCTTGCTGATGAATTCAAAAAGGAAAATGGTATAGATCTTCGCGAAGACAGGATGGCTCTTCAGAGATTGAAAGAAGCAGCCGAGAAGGCCAAATGCGAACTTTCCACGACTGCGGAGACAGAGATAAATCTGCCCTTCATCACGGCAGATGCCAGCGGGCCAAAACACCTGGTAGTCAAACTTACAAGGGCCAAGTTTGAGGCCATGGTAGCTGACCTCATCGACAGGCTCGTGCCGCCGTGTGAAACCGCCCTAAAGGATGCAGGGCTTACCAAGGCAGATATCAATGAGGTGATCCTCGTTGGTGGTATGACCCGTATGCCCAGGGTTCAGGAAAAGGTTAAGGAGATATTCGGAAAAGAACCCCATAAGGGCGTCAACCCTGATGAGGTGGTTGCAATCGGTGCTGCCATTCAAGGCGCAGTCTTGAAGGGAGAAGTGAAAGACGTGCTTTTGTTGGATGTCACACCTCTGTCCCTGGGTATTGAGACAATGGGTGGGGTGATGACTAAGCTCATCGAGAAAAATACAACCATCCCTGCAAGAAAGAGCCAGATATTCACCACTGCAGCTGACAATCAGAATGCCGTCACTATTCATGTATTGCAGGGTGAAAGGGAAATGGCTGCCGACAACAAGACCATTGGCCGTTTCGAACTCGTTGGCATTCCGCCAGCACCAAGGGGAGTGCCACAGATTGAGGTTACCTTTGACATAGACGCCAATGGGATACTGAACGTGTCTGCCAAGGATCTGGCCACTGGAAAAGAACAGTCCATTAGAATACAGGCCTCGAGTGGTCTTTCTGAAGAAGAGATCAAGAGGATGGAGGAAGAGGCTAAGCTCCACGCAGAGGAAGACCGCAGAAAGAAGGAATTGGTAGAGGCGAGAAACCAGGCTGACAGCCTTATATACACTACAGAAAAGAGCCTCAAGGAACTCGGTGACAAGGTGGATGCTGCCACCAAGGATCTCATCAACCAGAAAATTGAAGCCCTCAAGAAGGTGATGGAGGGCGAGGATGCCGAGGCCATCAAAAAGGCGCAAGACGAACTCATGCAGGCATCCCACAAACTGGCTGAGATGATGTATCAACAGACACAGGCTGGGGCAGGAGCTGCAGGAGCTGCCGCAGGAGGCGGTGCAGCTGGAGGCCAGGCAGGTGGAGCCAGCTCAGGCCAAGGCGGCGGAGAAGATGACGTAGTGGATGCCGATTTCGAAGAGGTAAAGTAAGGAAAGCCCAATAGGCTGAGGATATGCCAAGACAAGGCCGGGACGGAGTAAAGACCATCCCGGCCTTTTTATTTTTTGAGGTGATTTCATCATGCGTAAAACCGCCAAACCATGCCGTTCCTGCGGTATCTTACTCCATATTTCATCACTTCCAGGGCCCTATGGCATAGGCCAGCTTGGAAGTTTTGCCTATTCTTTTCTGGATTTTCTTGAAGATTCTGGTCAACAGGTGTGGCAGTTTCTTCCCTTGGGGCCTGTAGATGCCACTACCAGCTATTCCCCCTATATGAGCAGTTCAGCCTTTGCAGGAAATCCCTTGTTCATTTCCCCAGAAGTACTGGCAGAGGAAGGATGGCTCTCGCGGGGTGAATGCACCGATATTCCAAACCTATCCCAGTATCTGGTGGAATGGGAAAAGGTGGTGCCCCTTATGGATGGGCTTCTCAAAAAGGCATTTCAACGGTTTTCATCAGGATCATCCAAGGAGGAGTTTCAAGCCTTTTGTCATGAGCAGGCCCACTGGCTTCAGGATTATTGTCTATTTGTGACCTTGAAGGAGCAGTTTGGCCCAAAGGCATGGTACGAATGGCCTGATGAGATAGCAAGAAGGAAAAGGGATGCCTTGCAAAGGGCGGAAAAGAGCCTTTGGACGAGGATCAGATATCACAAGTTTGTACAGTGGCAATTCTTCAAGCAATGGCAAGCCCTTAGAAATGCAGCAAAACATAAGGGGATAAAACTTTTTGGGGATATGCCCATATATGTTGCCCCAGACAGTGCAGATGTGTGGGCAAATCAGGAGTGCTTCGAGCTTGATCCAGTATCTTTAAAACCCACGTATATAGCTGGTGTTCCTCCAGATTATTTCAGTAAGACCGGCCAGAGATGGGGCAATCCCATTTACAAGTGGAAGATAGGACGTGAGCCCAATGAAGCCCTTTACAGGTGGTGGGAAAGGAGATTGAGGTTTACGGCAAATTTTATGGACATGGTGCGGATCGATCATTTCAGAGGGCTCCAGGCCTTTTGGAAGATACCAGCCACTGAGAAGACGGCTGTAAATGGAAAGTGGGTGAGAGGCCCAGGAAGATACTTTTTTGAGCGGCTGTCAGATGCTATGAAGGGGCTCGAAATCGTGGCAGAGGACCTTGGAACCATAACAAGGCCGGTGATAAGGCTCAGGGACGAACTGGGACTTCCAGGAATGAAGGTCCTGATATTTGCATTTGATTCAGATGAGCACAATCTTTATCTTCCCCACAATTTCGAACATACGAATTTTGTGGCCTATACTGGCACCCACGATAACAATACCGTAGTGGGTTGGTATCTCGACCCAGCCATTGGGGAATACGCTAAGGCAAGGGCTAGGAGGTATGCCAATAGTGATGGCAATCGTATTCACTGGGATTTCATACGCATGGCCTATTCATCCGTGGCAAGGCTGGCCATTGTCCCCATGCAAGATGTTCTTGGATTTGGTGGAGATTGCCGAATGAATCTGCCAGCCTCCACCAAGGGCAATTGGAGGTGGCGGTTGGCTGAAAGATTTCTCACGAGCCAAGTGGCCGAAGAGCTTCATTCAGAGGCCAAATTCTATGCAAGGCTTGCGGATAAAATACCTTCCAAGAAGGCTTGAAGAAGATGGGGTTTCCCTTGTCATTCCTGGCCCTTTTGGCATCTTGAAGCTTTGTCAAATGATGAGGGATATGGATGGTGAGCTAAGGCAAAGGCTTGGCCTTAACAGGTCCTTTGGGATATTATGGGCCTTTTTTATGGTTTCTAAGATCTTCAAATGGGTGTATCTCATTAAAAAAGAAGAAAAAGCTGTTGGCATGCTCGGAGCTTATCAGTGGGAACCAGGAATCTCCAGTGTGCTCTCCATGGTCATATGGCATAACACTGAAAGGGGACAGGGAACAGGTTCCAAGGCCTTGAAGCTAGCCCTGAAGGAATTTTCCAAAAGGGGACTTTGCAAAGAATTCTTTGTGGAGGTAAGCAGGGACAATCTGCGAGGCATGCGCTTTTGGAAAAGGCAAGGCTTTAGAGAAATAGGATGTAAAAATCAAACGGTGGTACTGGGGCTTGCAACCAGATAGAAACCAATAGCCTTATGAATGCAGATACTGAGCTTATTCCAAGTGAGATCCTGTTAAATGTGTTGGAATTTGTGAAGCAGAGGCAGAAATCTACCGGCGGCTTTGCTGCAACTCCAAAACTTCCGGCAACTGTGGAAGATACATACCATAGTCTCAGGATCATCTCCTCTATATCACCCAAAATCCAGCCTCAATATACCCAGGAAGTGGCAAGCTGGACAAAGCTCACCACCTTTTTGGCAAGATTCATGGAAGGCGATATAGAACTAGGCCCAAGGGGTATTTATCAGCTACTCTGGTGCATGAAGTTTTGCAAAACACTCCCTGAAAGTGAACGGGTCTACACCATATTGAAGGGCAACCTTCCAAGAAATCTCCATAGAGAACACCTCTTTTTCGCATTGAGGATTATAAAAGACGTGCTGGAGGTGGACGGAAGATCCAGGCTAATGGGCACATTGGTTGAAACAAGGATTCAGGGCCTTTTTTCAGGGATATTGAAAAGGCGTTTCATGGATTTGATAATAGATCAGGGTCTCGAGTGGCACATGATTTCAAAAGAAAAGGCAGCTGGCTGGTTTTCCGCCTGTCAGAATCCAGATGGAGGTTTCGGCTTTATGCCAGGAACCACTTCTTATATAGAAAATTGCCATTACGGACTTTCCGCATTGACGCTCCTTGGTTCTTGGCCGGCTGATGGGAAGGCCTGCTGGAATTTCATCATGGGATGCAGGACAAAGTCTGGCGGATTTTCAAGAAACAGCAATGCTGCGCCATTTCTTGACGCAACCTGGCATGCGGTAAAGAGTCTTCTTATCCTCACAGATGAATTCAGGCATCCTGTCACCTAATCACCTTGGCAATCTGTTTTATTGTTAAATATTCAGCGGTTTGCAAATTCTCGGGAAGGGCGATGGAGTCAACTTCCAATTGTTGGCATTGAGTCAGTAAATTCGTTTCTTCAATTATAGCTGCGGCCTGAAAGTAAATGAAACATGCCAAGATACGAATATTAATTGTGTTTCGCCAGTACTGATTATGTCTTTCGATGAACCTACTTGTGATCCTTGTCATTTCAGGTTTTATATAATCAACGTTTTTAACTTTTAAAAGTTTGTCATCCTTCTCAGTTAATTTGTCAATTGACAGGCAGATAATTCCCTTCGTATTTTCATTTTCGTCTATTTTCTTAGAAACTTGGTCAATTGCTTTTTTTATATTCTTCCCTATCATCTTTGTGCTGTGAATTCTTTTGCATTGTGCATTGAATTTATACCCTTTAAATATGAAATCCACATCATCAAATCCGATAATATCTATTCCAGCATTTTTGAATTTAGCTGCAATTTGGAGCTCAAAAAGAGTATTTCTAGCATGGATGTTCTGCTTTTTGGGGTCTTCATGCCTAGGCAAGAAAGGACCTTGCAAAATTTCCATTAATTTGAAGCGAGGGATTTGATGGTCTTTTAATATACTAAAAGCCTTATGGATCTCCAAAAAGGCAATTGATTCTAAAGTGGCGTACCATAATATTTCATTGTCATAGTTTCGGATGAGAGTCTCAACTTCTTTTTTTTGATGATGTTCGTTTATGATTTCCATGTACTGTAATATTTCAGAAAATCTACTATTACTCACATCAAGCCTGATTCTTTGTAACCAATTTTTTGTATCATTAAGTTTATCCAATATTTCATTGTAATTAATCTGGTAAAAATTAGGACTCATTTATTTCTCCCAAAGTTGTAGGGCAGAATTTAGCTACAAAGTCCGATCAGTCTGTATAAGACTACTATGAACGTTTAGAGAGATAGTATTTTGCCCTGAATAAAATCTCTATTTTAAAAGCCGTGTAAACGTTTTTAAGGACTTTTTAGTAAAAATTTCGATGTAAGGACAGTTCACGAAATCCTATTCGAACAAACCCGCTTCAGGCCCCCCTTACCCTTGCCCTTCTCCTCAAGCTCGATGAAATATCCCGTTCAAAAGCCAGCCCAGTTATCCTTACCTGTTAATCCTATAACGATAACGATGTGGACATGGCAGGGTCCCCCTGTTATTCGATATGTTCTTAGAAATTACCTCGTCTCTGTTCATATCCATATTTCAAGGCCATATTTCACTCACAGTGCTCATCTGCCGGGGGAAGAACCCCTTTTTATGTTTTTTTTGTCCCTTTGGTCAATTTCATAAAAAGGATGGTTCTCCTTAAGTAAAGATTAGAATTTTCGATAAATAAAAGTAGAGGCTAACTCTAAAAATTGTCCTTTTGTCCATTGGGCGTTTTGTACTTGAAAAGTAATTCTTTAAATATCAGCTACATCTATATGGCTATTTTTCTTATGCGCCTTGTTTTTGAATCAAAATTTCCAGTTTTTAGGGGAAGCCTATAGACAAATTCACTTCAGGTCTACGGAGGACAGCCCTATGTTTAATAGATTGAAAGAGCTCCTGGCTCATTCGACCCTGGGATTCAGGATTCTTCTGTCTGTAACACTGATTATATGCGTTCTTACCGCTGTTCAGATGGCCCTGTTCAAAAATTCTACTGATAGGCAAAAACAGGAAATTTATGATCAGGCAGTGAATGGAAAGGACGTATTGATAAAGGAGGCATCGGCAATAGCCAGAGAGAATCTGTCCCTCGCCATAACCATTGCCAACATGGAGGCTGTCAAGGAGTACATGGGGCAAAGGGAAAGGGAAAAGCTTTATAATCTGATAAAGCCCATGATCGATGCGGTGAACAGCCACAGGGAAGACAAGATAAAGGTCCATTTTCATTTGCCTCCAGGAACCTCTTTTTTAAGGGTCTGGAAGCCCAAAAAGAATGGAGACGACATCTCTAGCTTTAGAAAGACGGTGGTAACGGTGTTGAGCACTGGAAGACCGGTCTATGGCATAGAAGCTGGAAGGGTCGGGCTTGCCATAAGGGGGCTGGCCCCAATCTTCTGGCACAGCGACAAACCCATTGCCAGTATAGAGGTGATAACCAATCTAGCAAGTATTGCCAAAAGGCTTCATGAAACCACAGGGGAACTCAATCAGATTTTTGCAATCTCCAAGGTCAAGGCCACAGCCTCTACCTCCAAGCTCAAGCAGATAGGCAGATTCAAGATTCTGACAAAGACCCCAAAGGGCATTCCAGATTCTTGGATTGACGAGGCCTTTTTGACCAAGGCTGAGGAGAAAGGTTTTGTGAAAAAGGATTTTGGCAACTTTCTCGTGACAGCTGCAGTCATTCCAGATTATAAAGGCGAGCCGACTGGAATATATGTACGATACAACGACCTTTCCCTCTTGCACCAAAGCCTTAAAAAAGAGATCATCCAAGGGGCCGTGATAGCTTTATTTTCAGCTATTCTGGCAATATTGATTACCACCTTCATCCTGAAAACCAATCTGAAAAGGCCTGTAAACCAGGTGATAAGCTTCATAGACGATACCATAGACGGTAACCTTACAAAGGATATCCAACCTTCAGGGGCAAAGGAGATTCGACAGCTTGCCACCATGGCAAACAATTTTGTATTCCGAAACGGCCAACTTGTGAACATGCTGCAAAATCAGGCCAAGGCCCTCGAGATAACTGCCTCAGAGTTGGGTAAGACCTCAAAGTCTGTTGATACAGGTGCCAAAGAGATAGATAATGCTGCAAAAGACGTAGCGGGAGCTTCATCAGAGGCATCTGGTGCCCTTGAGAATGTGGCCCGATCCACAGATGAACTCAGCCAGGCAACCAATGAAATAGCTGGAAATGTGGCAGAGACAGCAGCGGCAACCAATGAGGCTCAAGAAAAATCCCAGATAACAAACGACGTGATCAAGGAGCTTGGTAAAAATTCTCAAAAGATAGGCGGCATAATAGAAGTGATAAATTCCATTGCAGAACAGACCAACCTTCTGGCTCTGAATGCCACCATTGAGGCCGCACGGGCAGGGGAAGCTGGAAAAGGTTTTGCCGTGGTTGCCAATGAGGTCAAAGAACTTGCCAAACAGACTTCAGAGGCCACCGAGGAAATAGCGAAGATGATACATGTGATTCAGGCCGATACGGAAAAGGCGGTAACTTCTGTGGAAGACATAACGTCCACCATCTCCCACGTGAATGAGCTGGCTTCTACCATTGCAAGCGCAGCAGAGGAACAGACAGCTACCGTTGCCGAGATCAACGAAAGCGTAATCGCTGGTGCCTCAAAGGTGAAGGAACTGGAGAAGAGGGCGCATGGCCTTGCAGATCAGGCAAACGAATTTTCCAACTTGGCAGCAAGGGTTGAAAATGTCAATACGGTTGTAGCCATGTTATCGAAGATTGTGACAGAGGCGACAGACAGCTTTAAGCTCGATAAGGAAGTGATTACCAGGATCTTCAATATCGTCTCTTCTGAGGCCCAGCTTGCAGGCTCTATGTTTGCACACTTTGCTTGGCTTGAAGAAATCCAGATCGCTGTATGTGAGGACAAGGTGCCACGCGTAGAGACCAATTCCCACCAGTGTCTCCTCGGCAGGTGGATTGATCAGGCCCACGAGGCTGGTCCCTACGACAAGGATCTCCTGCCTGAATTGAAGGCAGTTCACAGGGAAGTGCATGATCTTCTCAAAAAGCTCCAGGAGATGACCCAGAATGAACAAGACAAACATCATCGTTTCAAGTTGATCAACGAGGAGATGATTCCCAAGTTTCTCGAAATGATCAGGCTGATAAAGAAGATTAAGGAGGCCAAGAGGATGGCTGTTCATTAAGGGCTGTGACTCCAGAAGAAAAAGACAAAGGGGAGGTGAAAGTCACCTCCCCTCTTGGTTTGAAATGGTTTTCATTGTTTTCTTGGTTGAGCAAAACTCTTTGGAATAAAATGGTGTTTTTCAGCTTCCGTCCGACAAAAGGATAGGACATTTGGCAAACTCAATGACCCTTTCTGCTACGCTTCCCAGTAGAATCCTCTTAATGCCTCTTCTTCCAAGCTTTCCCATGACTATTAGGTCAATTTCCAGCTCATCTGCAGTCTGAAGTATTATTTCATGGGGTGCGCCCTTTTTGACAAGGCTAGAGGCCTTGATGCCCATTCCTAAAAGCTCTCTTTCCATGTCTGCCACGAGCCCCTTTGCCTCTTCTTCCATGTTGGCTTCCACCAAGGAGCACTGTTTCTTGTTGAGTCTGCAGAGCTGGGCCATTACCTCCTCGTCAATTACGTTGAGGATCCACATCCTTGAGCCGTGCACTGCAGAAAGTTTGCCTCCAAGCCTTACTGCAGCAAGGCTGTAGGCTGAACCATCAACAGGAACCAGCAGTCTTTTGAAAAGGGCCTTTTGGGTGTCCATGAACTCCCTCCTGCTTGTAGAGATCCCGGCCTGCTCATATTGTGGCAGAGCCTTTTGACTTGCCTTTAACCCTTTTTAGCTGGAATAAGGATTCCCTTTCCTTTTCCTCCAGCCTTTCCTCTATGGATTTAAGTGTGGCTTCATAAATGGGAATATAGATATATGTCAACGCATTGATCCTTTTCAGTGTCCGTTTGGTCTCCTCCATCAGTCTCGAAAGGCCAACCTCCACCTCTGCGAGCTCAGCAATGGTTTCAGTGGCTGAAAGTATAATCTGCCGTACCTTGTCCATCTGTCTGGTGGTGTCTGTCAGGCTGTATTCAGGTCTGAAGGAGGGTTTTTCTATGTTCACAAGAGGAAGTACCACACCCATTAGGCTCCTTTCCCTAATGGTGACATTGACTCTGGCATCCACTGCAAGACCCGCTGCCTCTACTCTGCTTCTGCCGCTTTCTATCAATGAAAGCTTGAGTTGCTCATAGGATGCCATAAGGGCTTCATTGAGCTCCTTTCTAACTCTGTCGGCCCTGCCAGCCAGGAGGTTTATGTGGTTGATGAGTATATCCTTTTTTTGATCCAGAAGCTGTCGTCCATCCTCGGCCAGTGACAATTCGTCTTTCAACCTTATGGCATTACTTTTGGTTGCTGGAATGGGAAGCCTTTCCATATTTTTCCACCTGTTCGGGAGTGACCCTGACGAGTTCCTTTTCTGGGAGCATCATCACCAGTTTCCATCCCAGGTCGAGGGTTTCGAAGATGCCTCTATTTTCATCCTTGTCTTGTTTCACGAACCTGTTTTCAAACTCTCTGGAAAATGCGAAATATTTTTTGTCGGTTACGCTGAGATCCTCTTCACCAATGATGGATGCAAGCCGTTCCACCTGTTTTGCATTGGCATAGGCTGCATAAAGCTGGCTTGATATGTTTCTGTGGTCTTCCCGGGTTTTGCCTTCTCCTATGCCGTCACTCATGAGCCTAGACAGAGAGGGCAATACATTTATGGGCGGATAGATCCCCTTTTGGTAAAGACTCCTGTCCAGGACTATCTGCCCCTCTGTGATGTAGCCAGTGAGGTCTGGAATCGGGTGTGTGATGTCGTCATCCGGCATGGTGAGTATGGGGATTTGGGTCACAGAACCGCTTCTGCCCCTTATCCTGCCAGCCCTTTCGTAGATGGAGGCAAGATCACTGTAGAGATATCCAGGATAGCCCTTGCGGCTTGGCACTTCGCCCTTGGACGTTGCTACCTCCCTGAGAGCTTCGCAGTAATTGGTCATGTCGGTGAGGATCACAAGCACATGCATACCCTCTTCAAAAGCAAGGTATTCGGCCACGGTGAGGGCGACCCTTGGGGCAATGAGCCTTTCCACCGTAGGGTCATCTGCCAGATTCAGAAACATGGCTACATTGTTGAGCACCCCGCTTTCTTCAAAGCTCAGCCTGAAGGCTTCGGCTTCATCATGGCGTACGCCCATGGCGGCAAAGATGACAGCAAAGCTGCTCTCTTCGGTAAGAAGACGTGCCTGCCGCACTATCTGAATCGCAAGGTCGTTGTGGGGAAGTCCACTTCCTGAGAAGATGGGAAGCTTTTGCCCCCGCACCAAGGTGTTCATGCCATCAATGGTGGAGATGCCAGTCTGGATGAAATCCTCTGGATAAGCCCTGGCCACTGGATTGATGGCAAAGCCGTTAACGTTCCTTGACTCACCTTTGAAGGGAGCAGGGCCGCCATCAAGAGGGGTGCCAAGGCCGCTGAAGATCCTGCCAAGAACTTCTTCCTTTGATACTATCATCTCAAAAGGCCGGCCCATGAATCTGACTCGTGTGTGCTCCTGATCGAGGCCAGCAGTGCCATGAAAGACCTCTAGTACCGCTGCCTTCTCGCTGATGGCAAGCACTCTGCCTTGCCGGATTTCTCCTTTAGAGGTAACAATCTCGACCCTTTCTCCAAAACCCACATCCCTGATGCCCTCTATGACCACAAGTGGGCCGGAAACCTTCTGTAATCCAACAAATTCTAAGTTCGTGCCCAGCAAGCGATCTGTTTCAGATGTTTCAGACAACATGTTTCTCCTCCTGGTTTCTGACAAGGAGTTCGTCTATCTGTTCATCTATATCCTTCAGCATTTGTTGAAATGGAGCGGTGTCTTCGCCTGTTACAGAATACTTTGCCCTGTGGATCTGTTCTACGACTGGCAGCTCCATGGCACGAAACAAAGGTATGCGGCTTGTAACTACGTCCTTAAGGCGTCTTATGAAGTGGATTATCACCTTTAATAGATAAAACTGTTTGGCTGGAAGACAGTAGGTGTCTATAGGGTCAAAGGCGCTTTGTTGTAAGAAGTCGTTCTTTATGAGCCTTGCGCCCTCGAGTATCCTGCGCTGATCGTCGGGAAGCGCTTCTTCTCCAAGGAGTTTCACTATATTTTGCAGCTTGGCGTCTTCCTGAAGAATCTGTACAGCCTCTTCCCTCAACTCTTCCCATTCTGGGCCTGTCCGTTCCACCCACCAGGGCGATACGGCTTTCACATAGGCGGAATAGCTCTGGAGATAGTTGATTGCTGGGAAATAGCGGGCGCTGGCAAGCTCCTTATCCAGAGCCCAGAAGCACTGGACAAATCTCTTTGTGTGCATGGTCACAGGTTCTGAAAAGTCGCCACCAGGCGGTGACACCGCGCCTATGAGTGAGACAGAGCCTTTCAATCCCGACGGTGTTTCAACCTGGCCAGCCCTTTCGTAGAAGGCAGCCAGCCTGCTGGCAAGATAGGCGGGGAAGCCTTCTTCAGCCGGCATTTCCTCGAGTCTGCCAGATATTTCCCTAAGGGCCTCCGCCCACCTTGAAGTGGAATCTGCCATGAGGGCCACGTCATAACCCTGGTCTCTGAAGTACTCGGCTATGGTAATGCCTGTGTAGATGCTAGCCTCCCTGGCAGCAACAGGCATGTCGGATGTGTTGGCAATGAGGACAGTGCGTTCAATGAGTGGCCGCTGGGTCCTGGGGTCTAGGAGCTGGGGAAAATCTGTGAGTACTCCTGTCATCTCGTTTCCCCTTTCTCCACAGCCGATGTAAACTATGACATCTGCATCTGCCCATTTGGAAAGTTGATGCTGAGTGACTGTTTTCCCAGTGCCAAAGCCTCCAGGAATGGCAGCTGTGCCGCCCTTGGCAAGAGGGAAAAAGGTGTCTATCACCCTTTGGCCTGTGAGTAAAGGTTCCGAAGGCATGAGGCGTTTTTCATATGGCCGCGGTACCCTGACGGGCCATCTGTGGAACAGGTTCAGCTCCAGGTCCCTTCCGTCACTGGTTTCGATGATGGCTATGGAATCATCGAGGGTGTAGCCCCCTGGTGCTGCTATCTTTTTTATGATGCCAGATTTGTCAGGTGGTATGAGAACCTTGTGGGAGATGGCCTCTGTTTCCTGTATGGTGCCGAGTACCTGGCCTGGCTCAGCCCTATCGCCCTGTTTGAGAAAGGGTGAAAATTGCCAAACCTTATCCCTTGACAAGGCAGTGCCGGTCTTGCCCCTCTTGATGAAATCTCCCCACCGTTCTTGAAGTTCAGCAAGGGGCCGCTGTATACCGTCGAAGATGTGGCCTATTAGGCCAGGCCCAAGTTCTGCGAAAAGGGGCATGCCCTGTCCAAAGACCTGTGTGCCAGGCTTCAACCCCGTGGTATCTTCATAGACTTGGATGGTGGCAGTATCTCCTTCAAGGCCTATTACTTCGCCAACCAGCCGTTCTTCTCCCACTTCCACCATCTCGTTCATGGAAAGGACGTGTCCCCTGGAGGCCCGGACAACTGGGCCGCTCACGTAGGTGACAAGGGGAATTGGTTTGGTTGTCTTCTGGTTGGAGACCCTCATTATGTCGCTCCTGTAAAGAGTTTATCTGCAGCAATGGCGCGTATTTCAGGCTCAATCCTTTTGAGTATGGCCTCGAAGGAAAGATCGATAAGCTGCTTGCCATCCTCACTATAGGCCATTATGCCCCCTGAAATATTTGCAGCCTCCCTTGATAGGCTCACCTTGCCTGAAACCTCTTTGGGAAGCTCCTTTATGGCCTCTTTGGCAATGGCCATGTCCTGTGGAGAGCATCTGAACAGGACCCCCTTGCTTCCTGTCCTTAGAATGACGTCAGAAGCCTTTTGCATCATTCCTGCAAGGATCCTGGCGTATTCCGATTTGTCTGCCTTGATCTTTTCGAGGTGCTGCCAACCTTGTTGCATGATCTGTTTGAAGATCTTTTCCCTTGTTGCCATTACCATACGTCTGGCTGCAAGTTCTGCTGCATCCACCTTTCTCCTAGCGTCCTGAAATGCTGTCCGCTTGAGTTTGAGTTTCTGTTCTTCCTGCTCCCTTTCTATCTGTTGAATACCTCGTTGGATGAGCCGTTCCCGTTTCGCCCTAGCTTCTGAAAGGATCTTTTGCGCTTCCTGGGCTGCTCTTTTCTGAACTGCCAAGCAAAGAAGTTCCACCTGATCGGGAAGGGCCATATGCTACCTCCTCAAAATGGCTGCCATGCTTTCAGCCGCCGAGGGCCTTTTGCCAATGGGCCCCTTTGTATCGGGAATTTCTATGAAAAGGGGAAGATGCCTTTCATGGCTAAGCTTCCTGATTGTTTTTTGCGCATCCCTGGCAATGCGCTCGGTTACCAACACGATGCCCATATCAGGGTGTCGTGCCGCCTTTTCCAGGGCTGCAGACGCTTCTTCCTTACGGATTATGGAAACTGCCTCTATTCCGGCAAGCCTGAAGGCCAAGGCGGTATCTGGGTCTGTAATGGCCATTATCTTCATTTCTTTCCATAAATGGTCTTGACCTGTTTGCCCATCTTAAATCTTCCCAAGTATCATGATGGCTATAATTAGGCCATATATGGCAATGCCTTCTGCCAGGCCCAAAAAGATCAGGGCGCGGCCTGCCACCTCTGGGCGCTCGCTTATGGCTCCCATTGCAGCAGCTCCAACCAGGCCAACTGCTATGCCAGCTCCAATGGTGGAGCCAGCAACTGCAAGCGCAGCCCCGAGAAACCCCCACTTGGCCGAACCTCCACAACTGCTTTTGGCGCCTTCGGCTGCCAACGCTAGGCATGGCGTAAGCAAAAGGAGTCCGGCCATCAAAGTTCCAGAGATATTTCTGACAGTCATGAAACGTGTTCCTCCTTATAAACAGAGAATTGTCATTGCTGATCCCCGGTTTCTTCTGCAACAACGGGCTGGAAGGGTTGACCTCCGCCCCTGAAAAACTTGCTGAAGAACTCGTAGTATTCAAGACGTATGGTCTGAATGGAAACCACCATTCCTTCGAGAAGTACAATTACTATATTGCCAATAACCAAGGTCAGATAATAGGGGAAGCCCTTGCCTGTACCGTGGCTTACCATGTCTGCTATGGAGAACACACCGATGAACAAGGCTGCATGGGTCAGGGCAAAGGCGGCGACACGCACGAACGAGACGGTGTTCGCGAGAAATCTGAGCACACTGTCGAGTGCCTCAATTGTGGATTCTAGCACCATGGATGCAATGTTGGCCTGCCTTTTGGGTTTGATTCCCTTGGCCTTGTCCCGTCTCCGTTTGACTATAGCCCTTATGGGTCTTTCTACTATCATGATTACGAGGAGGAATATGGTGACGCCTTTGGCAATGGCAATCTCAGTGGGTCCAGGGGGGCCAGACATCACGTATCTGATTGCAAGACCTGCAAGGAGCCAGTAGAGAAGGGCGCCAACCAAGCCGCCAGAGGAGAGAAATTCCGCGAACCGTTTTTCCCTTGTGATGTTTATGATATTGAGGATAAAGCCAAGGCTTATCATGGCTATTCCTATTGCGGCAGAGACCATCATGAACCTGTTTATATCCTGCATGGGATGGAGCCACAGGGCAGGAATGAGGTCTTCTACGCCAAAAACACTGCCATAAAGCAGGCCAAAGATAGCAGAAGAGACGCCACATTCCATGAGGATTATTCCATAGTCCATATACTTGTATAGCCTTCTGAATATGTAAAAGCCTGTGAGAAAGAGCAGAAAGCCATGTCCCACATCTCCAAACATCATGCCGAACAGCAGCACGAAACTGAGTGCCAGGAAAACCGTGGGTTCAACCTCATGGTAGGAGGGGGTCCCATAGAGGGACGTCAACTTCTCAAATGGGCGGATTAGAAGGGGATTGTTGAAAAGGATAGGGATCTTGATGATCCCCTCTCTGACTTCCCGGATGTCTTCGGGGTCGACTCTGTCCACCAGGGCCTGCCCTTCGGTGGCCTTCATTATCCTGTCTTTTAGCTGGTCGTAAAGCTCCACTGGGAGCCAGCCAGTGAGAAAATAGGCGTGGTCTATCTTGCCAAATTTCGCCTGGGCCTTTAGAAGGATCTTGGCCACATATGCCCTTTCTCTGAGAAGGAGCAGGGTCTGAGAAAATTTTTCCTTGAATCTCTCTTTCGCTTTAAGGGCGTTTTGGGCCTTTTCTTCCAGGGCAGGGAGCTCCTTTTCCATATTCTTGATCACCTTTACCACAGGCCCTTCAAGGCCTTGAGGGATCTCTATGTCTTGGAAGAATGCACTTCTGAGCGCCCTTTCGAGTATTTCTCTGTCCTCATTAAGACAAAAGGCAGCAATGACCAGCCGGTTTTTTTCTTCGCTGATTTTCACCAGGCTGTGGTGTATGTCTGAAAGGCTTTCTTCAAGCCGCTCCATGTTCTCTGATGGCAATATCCCAAAGGTGTGATGGACAAATCTAAGTCTAGAGAACCTGGTGAAGTCGACATCTGCGGGCTCAAGAAGCGAAAGTCTGGAAATAAGTTCCCGCCTTTTTATGAGTTCCTTTTCGGCATTTTTGCCTTCAATCAGATAGCTGGAAACCTCGTCTTCTATTGCTGAGACCTCGTCTTCCAATAGGAAGATGTCCTTGTCAGGCCTTGGGGCCTTTTCCAGGGGTGGCACAGGGCCTTTGACCCCCAACTCGTGGATCAATTTTGTTACGCGTGAAAGTACCTTGTCGTAGCGGCTGATAAGATCTACCTGTAACCCTGCCACGTAACCAAGCTTTCCAAGCCTGGTCTCATTTATGTTGATGAGATGGAGGAGTTTCAGGTCACCCAGAACCTCGAGTACCTGGGGCATATATTTTTCTGGCACCTGTATGGTTATTCGAAAGAGCTTAACTGGCCTGAACAACCTGATCGCCTCCCTTCAACAAGATCCCAGGAACGATTTCTTCTGCCGGTTTCTGGGGTGACTGAACTTTTGCCTGGTAAAGGCTGATTATGCTCTTGATCTCCATCTCCTTTTCAAGTAAATGGGCCACTTGGACTCCCAGGTGAAAGGGGCTGCCAAGAAAGGCTCGCCTGATTCTCCTTATGAGCCATCCCTCCAGGTTGCGCCTCATTTGAAAAAGGTTGCTTTGCGAGCCCTGTATCAGGCCTTTAAACGGCTCTTCCAGGATCTTAGCCAGGGAGGGAAGATCTTCTGCCCTGGCCAGGGCATGTAGGGTTTTAAGGTTCAGCTCCTTGCCTCCTGGATAGCTGTAATTTAGCGCCTCTTCTGGGCTCAGGCCGTAGATGAAGCGCAGCCTGGCAATGTGGCAGATGTTGAGAACATCTATGTAAGACCCCACGACTTCCTTGACCCTTGTTCTGTCCAATCTATCTGAGAGCGCCTCGATGGCATCAGAGATCCTCCTGAAACATGAGATGTCTATGGCCATTTCAAGAGGAAACAGCCTGCCTTGAGCCTCAAACTGTGGAAGGGCATGATTTAGCATGGGGCCAAAACGGGTGTTTGCCAGCAGCCTTACTGCGTCTTTGATGTCTTTTTGCCTCCACAAACCTTCCCAAGGCAACCTTGACATCCTGCCCAAAGGATAAAGCAGATGGCTTACATGTATCCTTTTCAGACCCGAAAATATGGCCCTGAGTGTCACCTTGAGGTTTTCCGCCTCAAATCTTGAAAAAAGGCCGAGAACGAGTTCCCGCGACGGCGCATTTGTAAGAGATTTCAAGATCTTGCGATAGTCATCGAATAGGGCGCTATAGATTCTCGTTTCAAAAAGTTCTTCATTTTGTTCCCTGTGGGCCACGATCTGGCCAACCCAGGGGCCATAAGATGTTGTAGACAGATACTGAAGAAAGCCTTCCCTGTCCTTCACTTCATTCAGGATATGCCAATCAGAGGGCCTTAGCCTTTTTGAGTGCATAGTCCTGGTCTTTGCATTGAGAAAAGAATATCTTATGGCACTCCTTAACAATTTTCCTGCCCCCCTCATGTGTGGCTGTCAGGGTGTGTCAAAGGCCTTGGTGTCAACTCCAGCCTCCTGATAGAATCGGATCAGAAATTCAGAAACAAGTTCCTCTTGCAGTTCCTTTAAGCGCCTTTCAAGCCCATTGCAGTATGCCTTTGCCTCTTTTTCCACCTCCATTGCCTTGGCTGAGGCATCTTGCAATATCTTGGATATCTCCTCCCGTTTGAATTCTTCTATCTCTCTAAGCGCCTCTTGCTTTCGTTCCTTTAGTTCCTCATCTGCTCCAGCAAGGAGTTTGTTTGCATCCTCCTTAGCCTTTTCCACAGTAGCCCTGCCATTTTCGTCACACGAAAGTATCCGCTCTATCTCTCTGATAGCCATGTTGTCAGTCATGTCGTTTAGCACGCTCCAGCTCTCATTCCTATGATCATTAATCTAATTATCATTCAGGCTTGTGCAAGAAGGTTTCCTTCCTCAAAAAAGAAGACCTTGAGGAGCCTCAATTTTTACTAAATTGGGCTAAAGATAAATGTTTCCGTACAATTAGTTGTAAAGGTTTATTAATCATACACAAATACTTATGACTATAACTTACTATTTACCATATTTAATCAAGTATAAACTATCACAATATTGACATTTATATATACATACACATCTTTTAGTAAAACAAGAAAGGAGGTAACAAGAAATGAACATCGTCCAATTACAAGAGGCACTCGTTGGCGCACAAAAGGACTTTATCAACCAACTGGAAGAGGCATTAAGCAGGCTGGAAGAGGAGATCAAAGAGGCAAGCGAGGTGGAGCATGCAGGCCGAGCAGAATGGGAAAGATCCATAGGCGGTTATATCGATGAGCTTCACAGGGTGATCTTTTCCTTGGCTGAACCGCGTTATGGTTCAGAAGAAGAGCACAAGAAGATAGCAGAGCTCAGAAAGAAGCTAAAAGATCTCTATGCTGATTTCAAAAACATGGTAAACAAATAGTTTTTTAAAGGCTTTTGCCAGGCCCTCTATGCCCGCAGCAGACAAAAACGCCTCTGCGGGTTTTTTTGATGTAGCCTTGAGGATGAGGGCAAAAAAGAGGTTTCGGGCACTCCTCTTCGCCTATCCAGAGGCCCCCTTTCTTGCAGCAGACTTGAAGCGGATTTGTTCACATTGGATTTCACCTTATGAGCAGGGTATTTGGTTAAATACCCATATGCAGGAGGAACCTAGTTTTTTGTCATATACAAGAGTTGAAAAAAGGGAAGGCCTGCTGTTATCTTGAACTTCATTTATAGATAGGGCTATGCCGTTTTTTATTGATAATATTCAATGTGACCTTCCTAAGATTTTTATAGAGAGAAAAGCCATGTTTTTCAGCCCACTAACCCTGTTATTGTTTTTTCTCTTCGTAATTCTTTTTCTTTTTATATTTTTGTTCATTCATATAGGCCTCATCACCATAGCCTTTGAAAGAATTGGCCTTACAGAAGCTCAGACCTTTGCCTTTCTCCTTATTTCCTTGTTAGGAAGCAATATAAATATTCCAGTAAAGAGGATTCCCTTATCAGCTCACGAGTCATTTGCCATGACGGCAAATTTTTTTGGGATGAGATATCCTGTGCCTGTCCAACACCCAAGAGAAATGATTATTGCCATAAATCTTGGTGGGGCCATAGTGCCATTTGTTCTGTCCTGTTATCTCATGTCTCGATGGGGGCTCTTGTTTGAGCCGCTTTTCGGTATTTTTTGTGTGGCTGTGATAACCTATGTTATGGCAAGGCCCGTGCCAGGGGTAGGGATAGCACTACCAGTATTTGTGGCACCCCTTATGGCGGCCTTCATCGCCATCTTTATGGGGCCTTCGGTTCACGCTCCTTCTGTCGCATACATATCCGCCACCATGGGTACTCTTCTTGGTGCAGATATTCTCCATTTAAGGGATCTCAAAAAGATCCATGCCCCTGTCGCCTCCATTGGTGGCGCTGGTACTTTCGACGGTATCTTCCTTGCTGGCATCATTGCAGTGCTTCTCGCCTGATCCATCTTTCCAAGGGTTTGTAAAAATTTTCTTTTTCATCACAAGTGGTCGATAAGAAAAATAAGGTTTTTTCACAGCTGGGATGGCCTTTGATCCGAGGTCATTTTGTTTATCCGGTGCCTTTTGAAAATGATGGAGATATGGTGATGAAATGGAAAAAGAGTTTTGAGATTGGGATCAGCCAGATAGATCTTGAGCACAAGGCCTTGGTTTCTCTTATCCAAAAACTTGAGAATTCAATGTATGGTGGCTCTGTTAGCAAAACTACAGGCGCGGTGCTCAAAGAGCTTGTGGAATATGTAAAATTACACTTCAAAAATGAGGAAAAAATGATGTCGAATGTGGGGTATCCTGAACTTTCACGGCACAAGATCCTGCACAAAGACTTGGTAAACGATGTGGCAGCAATACTCATTGATCTCAAAAACGGCAAACAGTGGACAGCCTCCGAACTGGTGGGATTTCTGAATTATTGGTTAAGGGAGCATATCCTTCAGGAAGACAAGAAGATAGGCCAATATCTGGGCCTTGTGTGAGTGTTGGTGAACATCTCTTTGATCTGGAACAACAAGATCACCGCACAGCCCGGCTCTTAAAAAGCCTCCAGGATAGTACCACCATTGCAAGGGCCGGATGCCTTCTAAGAAAGGGGCTGACCTCTATCTGCACTCCAGAATGTCTTTTTATCTTCCAGATTGCGTAATCCACCCCGGCCCTGAATGTGAAACTGGCCTTGAAAAGACGAAGCACTGAAAGAAGTTTTCCGTATATGCGCCTAAACCTCCATGCAGTGCAACAAAGAGCACAGGCGCGCCTTGGTATGTTTGCCAGATATAAGATGTCTTCTCCTTCAGTTTCAACGGTTATTTCGTAAGGAAGAGCCTTTATGGCAACCTCGGTTACGGCTTCCAATATCTCCCCTTGTTCTGCCCATAGCCTTTCGAGGCGAAAGGCCCGTTCTGGCCTGAGTTCTGCGCTGTAGCTTAAATTTAGGCCCGTAAGCCACAGCTTCTTGGCATCAAAGCGAGGAGCCGCGCATGGCACCACGTTTTTTAGAAAGGTCATTAAGGCACAGGCAAGCCCATTTTCAACCGCCCTTTTTATCCTTGGATGTGAGAAAAAAATCAATGCGACAGGCTGGCTGAAACGTGCCCAGAAGTACGAGTGGAATGTCTTTCCAGAAGTCTTCTCCAAAAAGTCCGCGAGAGATATTATGGCGTATTTTGCCCTGATGCGTTTGCCTTTTTCTATTGGAAGCTCCAGATAGAATACATTTGGAGGCAGGAGCCAGTTCAGGAAACTGAGCCAAGGCCGTTTGTAAACCGAGCCATAATCGTTCACTAGGACAAAAAGATCCACGATACCGTCGAATTCCTTGCCAGATTGGAGGCAGGAACCATAATATAAAATGGCCTTTACCCCTGGGCCATGGCGTCTTGTAATCTCATCCATTAAGGCGTGGAGGCCAGGTGATACTATGTGGGTTTGCGAATATTTTTGTATTTCTCTCAAGAGGGGATAGGGAATGGCGCAAGTCATAGCTTGATAAATGATACTTCCCCACCATCTTTTACAACTATGGGTATATCAGGGTCAGGGTTTTTAATTATCTGTCCGTCCAGGGCGACCCCTTTTGGGGCATAGAGTTCAATTATGTGGGCATTGAATGAAAGATATCCATTTTCTTTCGTCAGGTGCTTGCTGAATCTTTTGAAGATTAGCCCCAATAGGACTTTTGGAAAATATTTCGGCCTTCTTGCAACAGCAGTCAGATGAATAGGGCCGTCCATTTGGGCCCAAAAGGGCCTTATACCGAAAAATAGCCTTTCGAGGGTCGTGACCAGGACCAGCAGAAACCTCTTGTCCAAGATGGTTTTGCCATTAAGCCGAATTTTGAGCCTTTCTGAGTGATCCTTTGTGCCACGTCCAACAATGGATGCCACCATGAGTTTGATGGCGGCGAGCAATATGTTGGCCTTTCTGCACGTGAGGTGATGCATCTTCTGTTTCTGAAAGGCTGCTACTGCCTGGGATATGCCAGCAGCCCCGAGAAACATGCCATATTCGTCGACTCTGTCTTGGCAGTTGAGATGCAATACATGCCTCTTGGCTAAAGTGGCGCAGGACAGCAACCTGTTTTCCCGTAAAAGATTCATCAATTCCTTGATAGCCCGTTTTTGAGAAATGCAAATTCCTACGTCTTTTGCTATGAGATTCGTGGTTCCTCCAGGCAAGATCGCAAGCGCAGGTAGAGTGTCAAAAGGGCCTTTCCCGAAAAGGGTTGTGAGAACCGCCTGCACAGTACCATCTCCACCGCTCACTATCAGTAGGTTGACACCTTTTTCCCTAAAGTCTTTGAGGGCTGCCTCAACATCCATAGGGGTAACCACTTTTTTTACGGTGCCTACTGATTCTTTAGCCGTTTTGAATAGTATTCCACTTATCTTTTTGTTGGATCCGCCCAGGGGGTTTATTAGCATTCCAGCCTTCGCTTGGGCTGTTAAACAAGTGTGCTGCCTTGTCATCGCGGGTTTAGGTGGAATCGTGCCTGGTAAACCAGCGTATGGCCAGATTCTTCTTTCCCGAGGTAAAATCTATTTCCTGGAGCCACGATTTTACTTCACCCTTTGAATGCTTTTGATAAAATGCATATGTCAGCCGGGCCAAAAGGAAAAGAGTAGTGGCCACTGTCCAAAAGGCTACCGAGACTAGCCCCCAGTCTGGTCGTCCAATGAGGTAGGATACAGTCAGAAGGATCATGCAAGGGTTTCGTCTTGCCGTTATCAGCCTGAAGAACGAATCCATTGGTCTCCAGCAAAATATGCCAAACCTTGCTATGAACCACTGAAACGAACCTTCTGCCAACCGTCCTGCAATGTATCCTGCGAAAATCGTCATATAGAGGGTGGATGGTGAAATGTGCAAATGGTATTGTCCTGTTTGAACAGTGCCAATCCCCCATAACAGATACCAGATGGGGGGATGGATGATATCGATTATGTGGTCGAAATAGTGGCCAAATTTACTAGAAGTCACTGTGACCCTGGCAAGTTTTCCATCAACCGTATCGAGAAAGGTCATGAGCCATCCTGCCAACAATCCCCAGCCCAACCTGCCCTTTGCAAAGAGGTATCCAGCCAGTAGAACAAGTAAAAAACCAATGAAGGTGATATGATTAGGTTTAAGATTAAGACGTACACACTGCCTTACCACCCATCTTGCCGGTAGTGGCCAGAGCCATTTGGTAACGAGGTCGGTCACACCTTTGTACGACCAGTTGAAGAGGCGTTTTTCAATATCGTTGACATCTTTTTCGGTTACGTGGATTGCAAAGGGTGGCTCAAATTTCCTGAGCTTTTCATGAAAGGCCACAGAAACACTCTCTATGGTATGAACGGATATTCCCTCAAGCCCTTTTGGTATCCTGCCCTGCTGCAAGATCCTGATCCCCTGCTTTGCAAGTGATCCAGGGACGTGGACGGCAACAGGAATCTGCTTGCGGCCTTCTTCTACGAGAAGAAGGATGTTTGGGGTAGCAGCAAGGTGTTTGAGCAGTCTGTCTTCAAATATATAGTCTCCCCTGAGTATGAGGACGTGATCCGTAGGTTTGAGTTTGGAAAGATCCTCAACGGCTACTGCCTGGCCCATAAGTACCTTTTGGGCACGGCACCTTGGAGTAAGACCCCATATTTTTACAGGACAATCGTTTATGAAGTAGAGATAGAGGTTCATGGAAAATTGCATTTGACAGTCAGTTTCCAGTATAGATAACAGAAATGGTCGATATCTTCACAGCAAAAAAAATCACGACTGAACGAGATGCCTGGGATGAGCCCTTTCCTTCGGACAAGGGGCCTTTGACAATTGCACATCTTTCAGACCTGCATATTGCCTGCACAGGCAGCCTCTCATGGCGCCAGCTCCTGAATAAGAGGATATTGGGGTATCTCAGATGGAAACTGGGACGCTCAAAAGAGTTCGATTACAGGATTCTTGCCATACTTGAGCAAGAACTGCAACAGATTAGGGCTGATCAGACAATAATCACAGGGGATCTTACCCATCTGGGACTTCCACAGGAGTTCAAAAAGGTTGCCATGTGGCTAAGCAGGGTTGGCAAGCCAGACGATCTGTTAGTTCTTCCTGGCAATCACGATACTTACGTAAGGATGCCTTGGGCCAAAACCTTTTTCCAGTGGCAGGCCTATGCTCCATATTCATTCTGTAAGGACAAATCCCCTTCCGCTCTTCAAGCAATTTTCCCTGTGGTGCGTGTAAGAAAGGCTGTGGCACTAATAGGGCTGGCCACGGCAGCTCCAAGTCCTTGGCACCTCGCCACTGGCAAGGTGGGCAGAGGGCAGCTTGAGAGGCTAGAATCCATTTTGCAACGAACGAGGCAAAGAGGGTTGTTCCAGGTCCTTGCCATCCACCATCCACCAGCACCAGCTGTAGTGGATAAGAGAAAGGAACTGGTTGACGCTGGAGAGCTGTTGCAGCTTATTGAAAAGCATGGCTGTGGGCTTGTGCTCCACGGCCACTCGCACCTTACTTCCCTATATTTCATAAAAGGGCCGGCAGGCCAGATACCAGTGGTCGAGGCACCATCAGCGCTTTCTGTGAGTCCGAGGAAGGAACGAAGGGCCAAATATTTCATCTTTGAAATCAGCAGGCAGAAAGAGAACTATTGGATGTGCAAGATGGAGGAACGGGTTTTCAAGTCGTACGAACAGGGCTTTGCAAAAGGAAAAATACGGCACTTTTATCTCAGGCTTTAAGTTTAATAGGCCTCCTCTAAGGATTGTCTTTTTGTCAAATACCGCCTTCCTCAAAATAGTCATCGTAATATCGGCAACATGCCCGTGGCCAATTTTCTCATACCTCTTGTTCTATGATAAAAATTCCCGATTTTTAACTGCGGCCCAGGGATCGCCAATGATGACTATAAGGAAGGCTTGAGTCTCAAGAAGGCAATGGTTGATATCACAGCAAAGGGGATGAAGGCAACCACTACAGGCCTCATGCCCATTAGTAGGCCGACATGCATGGTTATCTGGTCGAAAAAATAGAGGGCGATTCCTGCGAAAGATCCTGCGGTTATCCGTAGGCCTGCACTCAACTTCCTGGTAGAGCCGAATACAAATCCAAGGGCAAGTATAGTCATGGCGCCAGTTGTAAGTGGCTGGCTCAATTTCCTCCAAAGGGCAAGCCTGTAGTGGTCAGCATTCTGTCCACTTTTTTCAAGGGCATGGATATAGTCTATGAGGTCTTGCGCCGACAGGCTCTCTGGCGGAAGCTCCAATGCGCTAACCTGGTCTTGGCTAAGAAATGATTTCAAAGTAAGTCTTTCAACTGTTCTTGTCTCTATGTCCAATCCCTTGACGATCTTTTCGGTAACGTCATAAAGGATCCAGTGGCCTTTCCCTGTAATAGCCCCATTTTGGGCATGTATGAAGCTTTCGAGATCACCTTTAGCGTCAAAAGAGAATATGTCTATATCTTCTGCTGCATCCTTACCAATGAGCTTGTTCACGTGAATGAAGGCATGCCCTCTTCTGGCCCAAAATCCTTTTTGGGTAAAGGTGACGCCTTTGGTAGAAAGCGCTCGCGCGCGCATCAATCGAGCGTTTTGTTCCATTGGAGGAACGATGAGTTCGTTGGATAGAACGGCTGCGGCCATGATGAGGCTGCATGCCCCAAGGACAGAAATGGTTATCCTGGCGACAGAAAGGCCAGATGCCTCCATGGCAATCAGTTCAGAACGGTCTGCCATACGCCCCAAGGCTACTATGCCGGCGAGGAGGGCTGTTATTGGAACAAGATCCATGAACCTCTTGGGTGAGGTGAGTGCTATAAAGATCATGGCATCCCACATGGTGTAGGTGCCCTTGCCCACAGAATCAAGCTCTGACAACAGCTGAAAGAGGCTGAACAAAACGCCAGGAATGATGATGACCACGAGAAAAAATTTGAGAAAATTCTTTCCGATATAAAGGTCTAGAATCTTCATGGTGAACAAGAGCCCTCTATCCTGACGGCATCTTGGCATGAAGCCTTTTTCTTCGTAGCATGGTGTGAAGTTGAGGTTGCCAGAAAAGAAACAAGATGAGGATCCCAAGCAGTATCTGGCTCCACCAAAGCCCTGGAAATGCGGCTAACACACCCTGGGCAACCCACTTTTTTGCTATTGCGCTCAGGTTGTAATATGCGGCGAACAGCAATATGGCAAGGGGAAGCTTGGCGTATTTTCCTTGCCTGGGAGAGGATCTGCTGAGAGGCACTGCAAGAAGTGCCAGAAGCACAGTAGATATCGGAGTAATAAGCCTCCATTGAAGTTCTGCTATCTCTTCAAGGCTAGAGGAGTGGAGAAGCTTTTGGGTCGGGGCAGCCTTTACCCTTTCTTCTTTGACAATTTGTCTTGGCTCCAGTGAGAGCTCAGACTGTTCAAACTGCAGTATGACCTCTTTGTCACTTTTTTTTGCAAATTCATAGTCCTTTCCGTCTGAGAGTATGAGTATGGGCGTCCTTCGTCCCTTGTCATAGAATTGTCTGGCATGTCTTGCGTATATAATCTGAAGGTTGTCATCGTGCTTGGTCTGTATGAAGATATTTTCTGCCTGATTTTTTTTGTTATTGACCTTTTCTGCAAAGATTACTCTACGGCCATGCCAGATTTCATAGAAGACCCCGGCCTTCATCCTGGTAAGGTCGAAGCTGGCCTTTGCCTGTGCCTTCATGGTGAAGAATTCATCCCATGCCCAAGGCCTTATGACCAGGGAAAAACAGGCTACCAGCATGGCTATGATCAGGGATATGGCTAAAACGGCCAAGGTGATTCTAATGGGACTTATGCCACAGGCGAACATTGCGGTCATCTCGCCATCTCTGTAAAGACGGCTAAGTGCCAGGACAACCGATAGGAAAAGGGTAGTCGGAAGTAATAGCTCCATGGCCACGGCAATCCTGAAAAAGACCAGGATCATCACGGTAGAGCCAGGCAGTTGTCCCTGGGCAGCCGCAGCCCAATATCTCGCCGCGATGAAACTGCCGTAAATAAATATCAGGATACTGCAGATTACAGCAGCAGGTTTTAAGATTTCCCGCATGATGTACCGTTCTGCTATCATCCTTTTTCCTTTTTGCCAGTGGAGATTTTTACTTGAAGGGGGGCAGGCAAGCTATTGGAAAGAGGGCGGAGTCAATGATCGCCCCCTTTCAAAAAAGGTCCTTGTCTTTTACTACCTGTTCAGCAGGCCCTGCCCTTTGCGTGTACGAGGCCTTGCCCCATGTACATCTGGTGGCTGTCCTGACTTCTGCCATCGAGTTTGATCGCAGACACTACAGGCTCTGCCAACTTCAGGTCCTTGGGATAATCAATTTCGCACCACTTCAGGCCGGTGACCGAACATGTCATTACAGGATTGTTTGCGGCTATGGCATCAATCACTGAAAGATACCATTTCTTTCTGGAGCCTGGATCATGGACAGCCTCATCAAGGGCTGTTGAGAAGATTTCAGGTCCCTGCCCCCTGAAATATATGAGTCCGATGGATTCTGCAGAGACGCGATCCAGGGGCAGTTCTTTGCCTATTTTCAGGAGCCTTCCCGCCTCTGTTACGACCTTCATATCGTCTGAGTCATATTTGTCCTTCGAGCTGACCGTAACAGTTATGGATGCTTCAGGTGAACTTAGGAGTGTTTCCAAGACTGCCGGTTCAAAAAGGGTATCCCCATTCAAGAGTATGAATTCGCCCTTCATCTCATGGCGTACCTTCCAGCAGCTTATAAGGTTGTCAGAAGTGGCAAAATCCGGATTGTAGAAGGTCCTTACTCCGTATTGTTTGAGCCGTCTCTGGACCAGTTGTTCAACCTTTTCCGATCCATAGCCAGTTACCACGATGATTTCATCGACTTTTTCACCGGCAAGTGTCTCAACTTGCCATTCCAATATGGTTTTCCCACAGATATCGAGCAGGCATTTGGGGGATTTTGATGTCAGAGGCAGAAGCCTTTTGCCCTGGCCTGCACTGAGAATTATCGCGTTCATGAAACTTGCTCCCAAAATCAAAACGGTGTTAACATCTAAATCTATCTGCAATTAATATAGATTCACTGGTATTAAAAGTCCAACTCTTCGTAAGGCAGCACATTTTTGAGCCTGTGGAATGGGGGTATGGAATCATGCCTGGGCTTGAAGGCCGCTTCCAAAGTTCTGAAAATTTCGATCCAAGAACTAGGTGTATGACAAAATAAATGGCAGATATCTATTTGATATTTTAAGGATTATTTTCTCGGGCAACGACGTTAACGAACTAACGGCAATTTAAAAAGTGGCCTGAAGTGCTTCATAGAAGTTTCATCATCATGAGCAGTTCCAAAAGGTGTGTCAATGAGTCAACCCAACGGGTTACAGATCAAAGAGGTTACTGATAAGGCAACCCTTGATGAATTCATAAAGTTGCCGTGGTCTGTATACCAGAACGATCCCAACTGGGTTTCACCCCTTGTGCTGGAAAGACGCATGCATCTTTCCAGGAAAAACCCATACTTTGCCCATGCAGATTGCAGGTTTTGGGTGGCATATAGGGGGCAGGAGCCAGTTGGCCGCATTAGCGCCCAGATAGACCGCCTATACCTGGACCGATACAAGGATGCGACAGGCTTTTGGGGTATGTTCGAGGCATTGGAGGACGTCTCGATATTCAGGATACTTTTTGAAACCGCTGAAGGTTGGCTGAAAGAAAAGGGAATGCAAAGAAGCCTTGGCCCTTTCAACCTGTCAATAAATCAAGAGTGCGGCCTTTTGATAAAGGGTTTCGAATTCCCACCTTCCATGATGATGGGGCACGCGCCGAGATATTATGGCCCCAATATAGAACTGTTGGGTTATGGCAAGGCAAAGGATCTCTTGGCATATTCCATCAAAAAGGTCCCGGAAATCCTAAAAAAAATTCATGACATACTTGGCAGTGTAAAGGGTGAGGTTCAGACCAGGCCCTTGATGAAAAGAGATCTAAAAAGAGAACTCGATATCATGTTTGGGATATTCAATGATGCCTGGTCTGGAAACTGGGGTTTTGTTCCATTCACCAAGGAAGAATACAATGATATAGGCAAAAGCATGAGTTTTCTGGCCCGTCAGGAATTTATCCGAATTGCCGAGATCAATGGAGAGCCTGCAGGATTCATCGCTGTCTTGCCAAATCTCAATGAGATCATATCTGATCTTGACGGGCGGCTCCTTCCATTTGGATGGATGAGGCTTTTATGGCGGATCAGATTCCACAAGTTCAAAACAGGGCGTATATTGCTTATGGGTGTACTTTCCAAATATCAAGACAGCCTGGCGGGTGCTGCAGTAAGTCTGAGCCTGATAAGAGATATCATGAAGGAAGTGCTCGATTCGTCCATCTCAGAATTGGAGCTTTCATGGATACTTGAAGACAACGTGGCCATGAGGCGGATAATAGAGGCCCTGGGAGCTGAGCCATACAAGGTCTACAGGATCTATGAGAAGGACATCTCAGGTGATCTGGATGCTACCAAATGAAGATTGAGAGCGGTTTCACCATGTTCGATGCCATTGTCCTTGCTGGCGAAAGAAGGGGGGAGAATCCTCTTCTGGCAAGGTTTGATGTCCCAATAAAGGCCCTGATCCCTGTTGGTGGCAAGCCTATGGTTCAAAGGGTGGTGGAGGGGCTTTGGGGGTCCGGGTGCATAGAACGTATCTTGTTATGTGGTCCGGAAAAGTACATTTTTCAAACGATGGAAGAAGGAGCCACAGCAATAAGGTCAGATTCCATTCAGTGGGTTCGCAACGAGCCTTCCCCCAGCCAAAGCGCACTTAAGGCCTTGAGGCTTGCAGGCGGCCAGGCCCCGATTCTGCTAACTACAGCGGATCATGCGCTTCTCAGGCCGGAAATTGTAAGGTTTTTCTGTGAAAAGGCTGATGAAGCAGGTTACGACCTGTCGGTAGGGCTTGCAAGCATGGATTTGTTGAAGAGGTCTTATCCCAATGCCAAAAGGACCTCATACAGGTTCAGAGACGGTGTATTTTGTTCTTGCAATCTGTTTGGATTCATGAACAAAAGGGCTTTCAGGGCAGCTGAGTTTTGGCAAATGGTGGAAGAAAGGCGTAAGAAGCCCCTTCAGGTGGTAGGAGGTTTTGGTTGGTATTGGCTCCTAAGGTATCTCACAGGCACATTGAGCCTTCGCAAGGCGTTGGATCGTGCATCAAAGGTTTTTGGTTGTAGTGTTGGGGCTGTCTTGATGCCTTTTCCCGAAGCAGCCATCGACGTGGATACCGAGGAGGACTGGAGGCTTGTGGAAACTATAGCGACCAGAACGGCTGATGGACGGGATGCTTGATTGGTGGCAAGGATTCCATGAAGGACTTGTGGCCATAGAAGAAAGGACCAAGAGTTTACAAGGCTTGGGCTTGCCCAGGAATCTCTAAGCCCCAAATTCTTGATGTCAGATGGTCTGGAATAATCTTGCTCTGTTCATCTCCACCTTCATGGCCAATTTCCCTATGGGACTCCTTTGCCGGATGAAGCAAGAATGGCGGGCAGTCATTGCCGATATTTCAAGTGTGTGCACATTTGGTATGAAAAGGCAATCCTTGCCAGGCGGCCTTATCTGATCCAGGCACCTGTGAGCGCCAGTACCATGTCGCCAGCCCTTTTGGTTTTGCCCATGATCCGTACAGGTAGGCGCGTTTCAGGGTCGATAAAGATGTAAATATCCTCCCGAAGACCAAGCAATGAAAATGGCTCGCGTTTCTTTTTCTCCTCTGGCAGGGTGGTTATGAAAAAGACCATTGGTCTTATGGTCTTTTCCACGCGATGTTCACCTTGTAGCCCATAGGATTCAAAGGAGATTTTTAGTGGCTTAAGTCTCATGAGTCGGATGGTCACCCTGTGCAGTTGTTTTTTCCCAAATACACACAACTCCAAGGGGAAACGGACTTGTCTGGTATCGATGATAGACAAGAGATATAATAAAACCGCTGGCTCCGATATGACATGGCAACTTTCGGCATCCTGCGCATAGGGGAAAAAGGAGCTTTTTTTCCTGGTCCATTTGCCAGGAGCGAGGTTTATCTCATGGGGGCCACGTGGTTGAAGTTTCAAGCGCCTTACGCCTCTTTCTTCCCATTTATATGCCTTGATCCAGGCGTGGGCCCCCTTTTTCCATCTGATGCGCTGATATGCCTTGCCATTCTTTTTATTGAACCATACATGCTGAATATATTCTTCCTGGGGTGGTATAAGGGTGGAAACGGCAGTATCTACTGAAAGGACTTTTGTATTCGCCTCTTCAAGAGGGCACGGCATCAGGCCTTTGAGGGTACATGTAAGATCACAAGGGCAAAAACCCCTCGAAGACCTGAGTCTGACAGAGGCGGCAATCCTTGTAAAACCTTTGCCTCCCTGAAAATAGAGCTCCTTCCACGGCGGTCTCGCCATAAACCGCGTTTCTGGCAAAAGTGCCCCTTCCGTGTCAGCATAACAGGGCCCAAAAGAGTGACCAGTGATAACAGTCGTGAGCAAAAGCAAAAGAAGTGGTGTTGTTTTCATAAAAGGGCCAGAATGGTTACGGTGTATTGTTTATAACTGTTGAGTCAAGGCAGCACAACAGGGTAAAAAATTTTGCTTTTTCTGTTTTAGAACCGCCTTTATTCTTGTTAGTCGTGTTAATATTTATTAATATTTGCCCAAATATATCAAAAAATCTGTAAAGGCTTGTTTTCCGAAAGCATGTTTTTAGAGTGACAGCATATTCAGATTTTCTATTTTCCCGCCCGGGATCCAGGCTGTCTTTTCGTTTCCAGCAGCATTCCGGGGAGAGTGAGCAGGAGGATATCATAAATTTTAGTTTAATTCAGAATAGCAACTTTTCCCTTTTTTGATTTTAAATCTAAACTTATTGATAAAGTAAAAAAACAAGATTTTTCTATCAAATCCTCATGACATAAAGAATTTATAATTATTTGCACTTCTTAAGTGAAGGGTTCAAGTAGTGATTAGAGGAGAAGAAGATTCTTTTGACCACTTGTGCCCGTTACTGGATTTGAAGAATGATAAAAACTTCTTGTTAGAGCAAGTTAAAAGGAAAATTTATCCACTGAAAGGTATATATCTATAAATATGAAATCATCTCAGGCAGTTGTCTCCTATTCCTGTGGCAGTGAAATAAAACTGGAAGACACTTCTAGGCTTGTTGCGACCCCGAGTATAAACAATATACCCATGAGGCGTGGCGAGTTCTCAACGCTCGCCCAAGCCCTTGATTATGCGGCAAGGGGCCGGACAGGTTATAATTTTTATTCCAGACGGGGCCACTTGTATGCCTCTATTCCCTATTCAAGGCTCAGGCATGACGCCCGCATACTTGCACGAAAGCTGCTATACTTTAGGATTCCTAGGGGTTCGAAGGTCGCAATAGTAGCAAATACCCATCCGGAATTCGTAAGGTTCTTTTTTGCGTGCCAGTATGCTGGCCTCATCCCTGTGCCACTTCCCATTGTAATGCACTTGAACGGTGCCGAGGCCTATGTTCGTCAGTTGTCAAGGCTTTTAGCCATTTGTGATGCCAGGCTGGCCGTGGCAACAGACGAGTTTTATCCATATCTTGAAAAGGCGGCACAAGGGCATCGGCTCGATTTCCTTGGAAGGCCTGATGACTTTTATGCCTTGCCTGAATCCAGCGTGCAGCTTGATCCCCTTGGCCAGGGGGAACTTGCCTATCTCCAGTTCACTTCTGGAAGCACCAGGTTCCCCAAAGGGGTCATGATCACCCAGAAGGCGGTTCTCAGCAACCTCAATGCCATCACCGAATATGGCATCAGCTGCAGAAACGGGGACAGGGCTGTTTCCTGGTTGCCCTTCTACCACGACATGGGGCTAGTGGGGCTGGTGCTGTCTACTATGGCTTCCCAGCTATCTGTGGATTTTTTCAGTACCAGTGATTTTGCCATGCGTCCAGGGTTATGGCTGAAACTCATGTCGGATAATGGCGCCACCATTTCGTTTAGTCCGCCATTCGGATATGAGTTGGCAGCCCTTCGCCTAAGGGACAGTGACGTACAGAATTACGACTTGAGCTCATGGAGAATTGCAGGGGTAGGGGCCGAAATGATTCGGCCGGAATTGCTTGAACGCTTTGCGAAACGCCTCAAGCCGTGTGGTTTTGATCCAGGGGCGTTTTTGTCCTGTTATGGCATGGCCGAATGTTCCCTGGCCGTCGCCTTTGCCAAGAGGGGCGTGGGGATAGAGGTAGACAGCATTGATGCAGAACGCCTTGCAACCTTTAAGGAAATAGTGCATTTGAAAACCCAAAAGGCCTCTGCCAATGGTAGGGTCAAGACCTTTGTAAAATGTGGATGCCCCTTGCCGGGATTTGAGGTAGAGATTCGAGATTCATCTGGAAGGGTGGTGCCTGATGGTAAGTGCGGAATCCTTTTTCTCAGGGGGCCAAGTGTTATGTCAGGGTATCTTGGGGACAAGGAGGCCACAAGCGAGGTCTTGGATGCCGAGGGATGGCTCAACACCGGAGATACTGCCTATCTTTCAGGCAAAGACATTGTCATAACAGGGCGTTCCAAGGATTTAATTATCATAAATGGCAGAAATATCTGGCCTCAAGATATCGAATACTTGGCTGAATCCTTAGAAGAAGTGAGGATCGGGGATACCTGCGCATTTTCCCTCCCGGATGAAAAAGGCAAAGAGCGGGCCGTATTGGTCATTCAGTGTAAAAATGGTGATGAAGAGGCCAAAAAGGCCTTGCGAGGCACCCTTAGGAGCCTGGTGCTCAAAGAGCTGGGGATAGATTGCCAAGTAATAGTTGTGCCAAGAAATACCCTGGTTAGAACGACATCAGGAAAACCTTCAAGAAGTGCCACAAGAAAGGTCTGTATTGAAAGAGGGTTTGTTGGATGTCCATGAGCCTTCATTTGGATTTGTCCATGTCTGGAGCTGGGATCAATGAATAGGGGACTGTTTCAACACTTTCTGCTTGCATCCTGTCTTTTCGTTTTTTTGTTTGGTTGCAGCACAGTTTATTACGACACAATGGAAAAGATGGGTATCCATAAGAGGGATATCCTGGTTGACCGGGTGAAGGCAGCCAGAGACACCCAGGAAGAGGCAAAGGAGGAGTTTGCTTCAGCCTTAGACAGATTCAGCAGTGTAGTCCATTTTCACGGCGGGGAGCTGGAGGAAAAATACCAGGAACTTAAAGATGAACTCGACAGGATGGAGGACAAAGCCAAGGAGGTCCATGAAAGAATAGCCGCTGTTGAGGACGTAGCCGAAGCCCTTTTTGCCGAATGGGAAGAGGAACTGGATCAATACAGCAGCCCCAGTTTAAGACGTGCAAGTGAAGATAAGCTCAGACAGACCAGGAGGCGCTACAACCAGTTGATCCGTGCCATGAAGAGGGCCGAAGCAAAGATAGAACCGGTCTTAAGGCCATTGAGGGACGAAGTCCTGTTCCTCAAGCACAATTTGAATGCCAGGGCCATAGCATCGCTCAAGGTAGAGCTTTCAAGGATCGAAACCGATGTAACAAGGCTCATCCAAGATATGGAACGCTCCATCAAGGAGGCAGATAGCTTCATAAAGACATTGGATCAAGGATAATCATCGCGTTTTTAAGCCAATCCCCAGGGGGCCTGAAATTATTTCCTGCCATCTCTTTCTCCTCAAGTAGCTGAAAGATCCCGTTCAGAAAATCCAGTCAAATTATTCGATTGGCCCAAATAACTATGTGCTACTTGCGTGCGCCTTCAACACTTTACTGGCCTTTGGTGCTCACCTGCCGGAAGATCCCATCTTTTTTCCTTTGAATGGCGAGCTCCACATCTTTTATATTCCTGTTATACTGAATTATGGCTTGCTTTGTTTCCTGTCCGTCCAAATTTAAAGGAGTTATTGCAATTACTGGTGCCACCGGATTTATAGGTGGAGCTGTGGCCAGAAGATTTCTCCTTGCTGGCTTCAGGGTAAAGGCCCTTGTCAGAGACTGCTCAACAGACAAATGCTGGCATCAGTCTGGGCTAGAATGGGTCAAGGGAGAGCTTGACGATGTCTCTAGCCTTGAAAGGCTCACAAAGGAGGCAGACGCCACTATCCACTGTGCTGGACTGGTGAGGGGTCTGAACCTGAAGGATTTTGAAAGGATAAACAAGGAGGCGGTGGCCCACCTTGCAAAGGTCTGTTCTCGGCATAAAAGGCCGCCACGCCTTCTTCTTGTCTCGTCCCTTGCGGCGAAAAATCCGGAATTATCCCATTATGCCCTAAGCAAGAAAAGGGGTGAAGAGGCCCTGAAAAGGTTTCATGAAGGGCTTTCCTGGACGATTTTCAGGCCTCCGGCAGTTTATGGCCCTGGCGATAAACAGATGCGTCCCATCCTTGAATGGATTTGCAAGGGAGTGGTTCCTTGCCTAGGAAACGGCCAAAATAGGTTCTCTCTACTTCATGTTCACGATCTCGCAGAGGCTGTTTTTTGCTGGTTTTCCAGCAATGAGGTCTTTTGCAAAACCTACGAGTTGCACGATGGTGTTCCGCTGGGATATTCCTGGCAGGAAGTAGCAGAAGTGGCCGAGCGGGTCTTGAAAAAAAGGATATTGAGGCTTCGCATCCCTTTTGGGCTCCTGTTTGCTGCCGGCTACATAAATGCTGCTGTGTCCCGATTCCGCAGGAAACCCCCAATGCTTACGCCTGGAAAGGCCAGGGAGCTTGCATATCCCGCCTGGGTCTGCGATAATAGCCGAATCTGTCAGGATATGAACTGGGCGCCAAGGATTGTCCTGGCAGATGCCCTTAAAAGCAGATTGATTTGAAACAATAATTTTTTTAGCATTCTCAACTCTTCTTGAAAATGGGGCCAATGGGTAACCATTCTTTTCCAAGACGGATGCTAACATAAGGATATGTCTCATGAAGGCAGATAAGGTCATACTGGAAAAGATAGTGGAGATACTTCAGCCATATGTTTCTGGCAGTGTGGAGATAAAACCTGGAATGGACATAGAAAGTGACCTGGCCATAGATTCCCTAAAGTCCATGGAAATCTTGGCAAATCTGGAAGATGCCTTTGATCTTTCAATCCCCATAAATGTCCTTTCAGAGGTACGCACTGTTGAAGATCTCGCTATCCAGGTACAGAAGCTTACCGAGGCTTGAGATAGATGGGGCTTTTTGACAAGTTTGAAAAGATCTCTTCTTCCATAAGGACGATTGAGGAACAGTGCAGCGCATTTTTTGACATTGTTATTGAGGAGCTTTTGTCCAGTACAGAAGCGGTTATAAATGGCAACAGGGTCATCCTGGCTGGGACCAACAATTACCTGGGCCTGCCCCTCAGGCATGAATGTATTGAGGCTGCTTGCAAGGCAATTGAACATGAAGGAACAGGCACTACAGGTTCCAGGATGGCCAATGGGACATATTCGTCCCATGTAGCACTGGAACAAGACCTTTCGGAATTTTTCGGCAGGTCAAGGACCATCGTATTCACCACGGGTTACAGCGCCAACCTGGCCATGCTTTCCACCATAGTGGGTCCCAGGGACGTGGTACTGCTTGATGCAGATTGCCATGCCAGCATCTATGACGGCTGCCGTCTTGGCGGTGTTCAAGTATTCCGGTTTCGCCACAACGACGTGAATGATCTGGAAAAACGGTTGAAGAGAATGAAACAGCAGGATGGGGATGTCCTCATTGTGGTGGAAGGTCTCTATAGTATGCTGGGTGATAGGGCACCCCTTAAAGAGATTGCGGCCCTGAAGGCAGAATATGGTGCCTACCTCTTGGTGGACGAGGCCCATTCCCTGGGAGTCCTTGGAGAAAGGGGCAGAGGGCTGGCAGAGGAAGCCGGGGTCGAGGATGCTGTGGACTTTGTGGTGGGGACCTTTAGTAAAAGCCTTGGTTCAGTTGGTGGCTTTTGCACAAGCAATCATGAAGAACTGGAAATTATTCGTTTCGCCAGCAGGCCCTATGTCTTCACTGCTTCTTCATCTCCTGCAAACATAGCCGCAGCAAAGGCTGCCCTTGCCATAATTCGTTCAGAACCTCAGTTGCGGCAAAGGCTCTGGGAAAACGCCTTTGCCCTATACGGGAGGTTGAAGGAGCTTGGGTTCAAGGTTGGGCCAGAGGCAAGCCCTATTATTCCTGTAAGGTGTGAGCAGGTAGATGAGGCATTCAGGATCTGGAACGGTCTCCTGGAAAGGGGAGTATATGTGAATATGGTGTTGCCGCCAGCCACACCTGACGGAACCGCTCTTTTAAGATGCAGCCTAAGTGCCGCTCACTCGATCCAACAGATTGAAAAGATAGCAAAGGCCTTTGAGTCTGTTCACAATCCGGCTTAAGCCATAACGTTTCCGCAATAAAAAAGACCTTTCCCCTTGCAATGAGATTCATCATAAGCTTTCTCAAAAGATATCCTGCTCAGAGTCTTCTTACGCTCTTTGCCATGCTCATCGCGGGGATTGCAGAGGGGTTTGGCATGTCCATGCTCCTGCCACTTTTGAGCCTTTCGGCAGGAGGAGTGAATGGGGCCGAAGAGGCACACAAGGCGAGCTCATCCCTGGAAAGGGCCATATCCAGCCTGTTTGCTTTTTTTGGGGCCGAGCCCACCATCGGCCTTTTGCTCATAATTTTTGTTATGAGCATAGTGATCAAGGTGCTACTGGTGCTTCTGGCCAACAGGAAGGTCGGGTATATGGTTGCCAACGTGGCAACAGATCTTCGTCTGGCCCTGCTCAAGGCAATATTTAACAGCAGTTGGACCTATTATGTGCGTCAGCCTACGGGCAGCATAGCCAACTCTTTTGCCACCGAGGCCACCAGGTCGGCAGATGCGTATCTTTTTGGCATGAGGCTGATTGCCATGCTTATGAATGCCGCTGTTTATACAACAGTAGCACTTATGGTGGCATGGAAGGCGACGGTCATGGCTGTCATAATGGGTACTGGAATCCTTTATGTCCTGCGCTTCATGGTAAGGCGTGCCAAAAGGGCAGGACGTGACCAGACATTGCTCCTCAAGTCCCTTCTGTCCTTTCTCACTGATATCCTTCTTTCCATAAAGCCACTTAAGGCAATGGCAAGAGAATACGCTGCCGAGAGGATACTTGCCGAAAAGACAGTGGATCTTAAAAAGGCCCTTCAAAGGCAAGTGTTCAGCAAGGAGGCGTTGAGGGCGCTTCAAGAGCCGCTTACCACCATTTTCTTTGCAATAGGCCTCTACGTGGCGTTGGTGCTTCTGGATCTTCCCCTCTCTAATGTGCTGGTGATGGTCTATATGCTTGCAAAGATTCTAAAGGCCCTTCAGCGGGCCCAAAAACAGCATCAGTCCATGGTCATAGCTGAAAGTGCCTACTGGTCTCTCCTTTCGAGGATCGAGGAAGCAGAAGAGAAAAGGGAGAGATTTACAGGCAGTATGCCTCCCCGATTTGAAAGGGCCATTTCCCTCGTGGACATAGATCTGAGTTACAATGAACGGCCTGTATTGCATGGGCTCTCCATGGAGGTTCCAAAGGGTTCCTTTACGGCCTTGATAGGGCCATCTGGAGCAGGAAAGACAACCGTTGTGGATATGATAACAGGTCTGATTCAACCTGAGGCAGGCAAGGTAATGGTAGACGATATCCCTATTTCGGAAATAGATCTCAGGAAATGGAGGAAAATGGTTGGCTATGTGCCACAGGAGACCCTCCTTCTGCACGATACGGTCTATTTCAATATTACCCTTGGAGATGAAAGCATAAGTGAAGAGGCTGTAATAGATGCCCTCAAAAAGGCAGGTGCCTGGGAGTTTGTTTCAAGGATGCCAAAGGGCATCCACAGCCTCGTTGGTGAAAGGGGGGGCCTTATTTCAGGGGGCCAGAGGCAACGGATCACCATAGCTAGGGCGCTCGTCAACAGGCCTGCACTTCTTATCATGGATGAGGCCACGAGTGCCTTGGATCCGGAAACAGAGCTGGAAATATGCCACACCTTGAGAGGCCTTAGGGATTCTGTAACAGTGCTTGCCATTTCCCATCAGGAAACCATGCTGAAGGCGGCCGATATAGCCTACAGACTCGAGAACGGCCAGGCCAAACAGGTGAAAAGGCTTCCATGAAAATTGGAATCTTCATCTTCGGCCTTACATGGGGCGGGGCCACAAGAAGGGTTCTCACCTTGGCAAAGGCCTTTGAGGAGCAAGGCCACAAGGTAAGATTCATAGTTGTGGAAAAAGGGGGCTATCTGGAAGATGTGGCAGATGGCGTATTGGTTGAGGAGTTGGGCAAGGGGCTTATGAGACCTCTTTTTAAAAAGTTATCCAAGAAGCGCAAGATGGATCTAAGCCGTTGGCCCCTTGTGGCATGCCTCAGAAAGGCTGAAAGGCATGCAGATATGGACATATTGTTATCTGCAGCCAATCATGCACACATAGCGGCCATTTCGGCAAAACTCCTTTCTGGCACCAGTATTCCTCTGGTGATAAGGCTCAGTAATCATCTAACCTCTTCATTAAAAACAGGAAAGGGTCTCAAGAAGAGGGTTAGATTTATCAAGTCATGCCGGCTTTATCCCCATGCTGATGGTTTCGTGGCAGTATCAAAAAACATTGCCGAAGACACCTCCAGGGCAACGGGCATCCCTGTGGAAAAGATCAGGGTGGTTTATAATCCCACATTCACACCAGGGCTTCTGGATAAGGCCAGGGAGCATGTGGACCATCCTTGGTTGAGTGGGGATAAACGGCAGGTGCCTCCTGTGATCCTTGCGGCTGGAAGACTTTCGGCACAGAAGGATTTTGCAATGCTTATAAGGGCCTTCAGCCATGCCGTAAGGCAAAGGGACATGAGACTCATAATCCTCGGAGAGGGAAAGGAACGGCAGGCTCTAAAAAGGCTTATTTCCAAGCTTGGAGTCGAAGACAAGGTGGATCTTCATGGTTTCGTGCCCAACCCCCTGGCGTTTATGTCCAAGGCCCATCTTTTTTGTCTTTCATCCAGATTTGAAGGGCTTCCAGGTGTGCTGATCGAGGCACTGGCAGCAGGTTGCCCTGTTGTGAGCACAGATTCTCCAGGCGGGGCAGGCGAGATAATCGAGGATGGCAGATTTGGGATTCTTGTGCCTGTTGGAGATGACAAGGCTATGTCGGAGGCCATATTGAAAGGCCTTGACACCAGATGGAATCGTGAAGAACTTAAAAAACGGGCCGAATATTTCTCAGTGGACAAGGCGGTCCAAGGTTATCTGAAAGTTTTCGAAGATGTTTTGCGAGCCAAAAAAGAAAAAAAGCTAAGAAAATAAATTCATTGTGATAAAGGTCTGTTTTCTCTTCAATCATTACTTCGTGCATCAGGTTCCCCATGCCGCGCCATACGCTTTTGAGCTTTCCAGGATTTATCCTGAGATAGAGGTGGTGATAGCCTGCTCATCTACCCAAGAAATGGCTTTTGCAAGGGCAATAAGCACTCTTTATCCTGGTCATAGGTGCAAATACAAGTTGCTTGCTGTGCCCTGGTATTATCGTTTCATTGATCCAGTGGTTTCCAAATGGGCCTTCAAGCGCAAGAGGATGGTACTTAAGAACAATCTTGCCTTTTTTCAGGAAATGGATGCCCTGGTGGCACCAGAGCGAAATTGCATGCAGCTGAAGACGAGATTTGGCCTGAAGGATCTCATAATGATCCATGCAAGGCATGGAGCTGGAGACAGGGAAGGGGGCTTTGACGATAGATCAGGGGCCTTTGACTTCACACTGCTGCCTGGCCAGAAGTATGTAGACAGGCTGAAGGAGTTGGGATACCTGAAGGAAGGCAGATATGCAGTGGTGGGGTGGCCCAAATTTGAGGTAGTGCAGGGCTTGAGGCCTGAAAGAAAGCGTCTTTTCGACAATTCAAGGCCTGTCATAGTATACAATCCACATTTTGATCAGAGGGTTTCTTCGTGGGCACCCATGGGCATTAAGGTAATGGAGTTTTTCAGGACGCATCCCGAATACAACCTGATCTTTGCGCCACATGTGGTGTTATTCAAGAGGCGTAAACGTCACAAGGCCAGGCTGCCAAAAAGGTATCACAAGGTAAACAATATCTACATTGATCTAGGAAGCCATGCTTCAGCGGATATGACGTACATGCGGGCAGCAGACATCTATCTTGGAGATGTGAGCAGCCAAGTCTACGAGTTTTTGTTTGAGCCTCGCCCTTGCATCTTCTTGAATGGCCACCATGTCCAGTGGCAGGACAATCCGTTTTATTATCACTGGAACCTGGGACAAGTGGTGGATGATGTGGACACAGGCCTCGATGCCGCCTTGAAGAGGGCGTTTTCCACCCACAAAGAGTTGTATCTTGAAAAGCAAAAGAAGGCCTTCGATTACACCTTTTACAATGAACCAGGCTCTACTGCAGCTGAACGGGGAGCCAGGGCCATAGCAGAATTCTTGTTGAACAGGCTCAGGATAAAGGCATTCAGAGCCTGAAATTATCCCCTAGGTATACGGCCCTTACCAAGGGGCTTTGCGACAACCTTTCAGGGTCTCCAGCCTCCAGCAGCTTGCCTTGGTTCAATATGTAGGCCCTATCGCATATCCGCAGGGTCTCTCTTACATTATGGTCTGAGATCAATATGCCGATACCTTGGGCCCTGAGTCTTTTGATTATATCCTGAATCGAGGTGACGGTGATGGGATCGATTCCAGCAAAGGGTTCGTCAAGAAGCATGAACATAGGCTGTATGGCAAGGGCTCTGGCGATCTCAAGGCGCCTTGCTTCACCTCCAGAAAGGGAACTTGCCAGGTTGGATGCCACATGGTCAAGGTTGAACTGGACTATCAATTCGTCTCTGCGTTTGATTTGTTCCTGCCTAGTTATATCTTGAAACTCAAGCACTGCAAGAAGGTTTTGTCCCACTGTCAAGCCCTGGAATAAAGAGCGTTCCTGGGGAAGATAGGAGATGCCTGCCCTTGCACGGGCCGAGAGGGAAAGTTTTGTAAGCTCGTTTTCATCCAGGAAAACAGTCCCCTTGTCAGGTTTGAGCAGACCCACCACCATATAGAAGGTAGTCGTCTTGCCAGCTCCATTTGGGCCAAGGAGGCCAACTATCTCACCAGAATCCACGTGAATGGAAAGGCCATCCACTACCTTTCTGGCATTGAATGTCTTCTCAAGTCGCTGGGCAGCAAGCCGTTTAGCCTTCATGATCCTTATTGCCATCCTGTTCGTTGTCCAGGGTGGCATTTACGTCGGACGAAACGAAAAGTTTCCTCTGTTTGGTGTCTATACTAAGCCCCTTGCCCTCGATGGTAGAGCCATCGAGCCTTATATGGACAGGGGCAGTGGTCTTCAATATCCCGCTTCTTTCATCATATTCCATCCAGTCGGTGGTGAGGATGTTGTCTGGCTGGTCTTCTATTCGAACATGCCCCATTACCCTGATGGTCTCGTTGCCAGAATGTATCTGCCCCATGTCTGCAGTAAGTTCGATGTCCCCACGGATCTTATCGTGAAATACGAGATGGATCTTTTTGGCCTTGATAAGCCCGCTTTGCCTGTTGTGTTCAGCCTGTTGGGCAGAAAATGTCCATATGGCCCTGCCGTGGCTGGACTTTGTGTAAGTGATATTTTTTAACACAAGACCTGGCGGTATGGCCTCGTTGACTCGTTCATGGGATATTTGCCAAGCGTGCCATGCCATCCATGCTCCAGCAAGAAAGATTGCTGCCGCAACAAAAGAAATAGTGGGTTTGATATATCCTTTTTGAGTCAATTGACGTGTATTTGGCAGAACGCTTAGTTTGTTCTTGATCCAATAGCTCCAATTTTGGAAGGCAGCCTCGAGACAGAAGAAAGATAATGAAGGAATATCTTAAATACAAGATCTCCACTGGATGAATCTTTTAGTGAGATTTGGTTGTCTTAAAGCCTTGTGCCAAATTCTATGGCAGGGACAGGTAGGGCCTGGCCAGAGTGAAATTCGACATATTCCCTGTTTTTCCTCATGAAAGGCAGTAGTAAGAGTCTGGAGCCCTTTATCCTGATGGCAGCCTTTCTTATCTGGTCAAATACCCGTTTTTTATTACGGAACAAATCAAAAAGTACTATTCTAATAGAATAGGCCGCCTCGTTTAAGGTAAAGTTCACAGGATGCAGCCTGGGGATCTCACCGGGATTTTTATTTTCGTGGAGCATGAAATTTGTCTCAAGCCTGCTCATCCGTGTCGAGAGCCTGAAAAAGAGGCTGGGGTTTATTTTGAACGCTGGGACCAGGATCTGGACAGGCCTCTTCTTCCATTCTTTTGGGAATTCCTTGTAGGGGAAAAGCTGCTTGTAGAAGGCGTAACGGTTCTCAAGGCTTGTGTTTTGTAAATATAACGAGAAATCCCAGAATGGCAGAAAGATATCATCTCTGCCCGCTGGCGCTTCAACTGTGACAAATCTTTTTGGAAAGGCGCTTGCATCTCCAATGGGCCATATCATGTTGCAGAATCTGCAAAGAAGGGCCGTCGCCCTGGGATATGCAGGCAAGTCGCCACCACACTTTGGGCATATCAAGGGGATGAATCTTATGCGTCTTTTTTTTGACACAGGTTCCATGAAGATGGAAACGGCCTCTTTATGTGTTTTGTTGAGTCGGATGTGCCCCTTTGCGCCCCACAACGGCCTTAAATGCGAGGCCTTGCCCTTGATGTAAACTATCTCAAAGGGTGCATGGATGATACTTGCGTTTTCAGCCATTATCCCTTCCATTATCGGCTTGCTCTTCAGGACGGCCTCTATGTTTGCATCGGCTGTCTCGAGTGCCTTTTTCGGATCGATGAGGTACCTGAGACCTGGAGGTGAAAGGGGATTCAGCTTCATGGTCCCAATTTGGGGAGCTACACCAAGTGGAGGCAGATTGGAAATCATGTCCGAGGCAGGAATAGTTACGTCAACCAGGGAAGAATCTGAGGCTTGGTGTTCGTGTACCCTGAATTTGAAGCCCCTGAACCTCCAATAGGGAAGGTGACATAAATGGGCATCATCTTGCGCGCGGTCAATAGGTGAAAGAAAGTAACTGAAGATTCCAGATGGAGGCACCATATAGAGCTTGGTCCTGCAAAAGCTGCAAGACAACAATGGGTCTCCAATGTTTAGATCTACTTGCCCGCCGCACTGGGGGCATGATCCCGTGGCTTCAGCCCGTTTCATTCCCCAAGGCGGCTGCCACAAATGTTGCAGAAGGACGCCTCAGGACGGTTTTTGGCACCACATTCAGGGCAGGTCTTTGGTTGAGGTTTGGCATCCACCTTCCCTCCGCAAGCCGGGCAGAATTTGGCCTTTGGTGAAATGTTTTTACCGCAGGTTGGACATTGACGCAGTACAAGGATCTGATGGCCACAATTGGGGCAAAATCTTGCATTTGTATCCAGGGTTATGCCGCAATCTGGACAGCGCTGGAAAACAGGGGCCATCCTTCCAGCTTGTCCATCTGTGGCTTCACTTTGTTGCAATGAACCCACCCCTGACAGCAATCCTGGGATTAGGAGTCCCAGCCCCATGCCGATGCCACCCTGGGCCATTCCTTGGCCTTCCGCAGCCTTCTCCATTGCCATTGCAGCTTTCATCTGAAGAAGACCCGGCAGATTGTCACCAAGAAGTCCCAGCCGGCTTTTTTCATCTATTGCTTGCTGCACATCCGCAGGTGGGGTGATGGCGTTGATGTAGAGTTCTTTTAGGGCTATGCCGTAAGTGGAAAGATCCCTGGTGAGAATCTCTGAAAGCCCCTGGGCCATTTCGCCGTATCTTTGAGGCAGATTCAGAAGGGTATCCAGGTGCTCACCAAGATAGTCATTGAGCCTAGAGACGATGACCTGGCTGCAATAGGATTCCAGCTCATCAACCAGCAGGGAGGCTTTTGTGCCTACGAGTGTATTTACGAAGAGTACAGGCTGGGTGACTTGTATATTGAAGACCCCGTGGGCCCGGAGTCTGACAAGCCCCAGCTCACTATCCCTAAAGGCAACCGGGTCCCTGGTGCCCCATCTCAAGTTGGTGAACACCTTGAGATTTACAAAATAGATCTCTGCGCGTATCGGGCTGGTAAAGCCCCAGGGAAGAGAAAGCAGTTTTGTAAGTATGGGGATGTTCAGTGTGGAGATGGTGTGCCTGCCAGGTCCTAGGGCGTCACAGGCTATACCCTGTGAATAGAAAACTGCCGCCTGGTTGTCCCGGACGATAGCCTGCGCACCGAGCTTGAACTCGCCGGAGCCATGTTCTGGAAGCCGGTGTGATACCTCCTTGCCAGACTCATCGAACCATTCCAGTACCTCAAGAAAGATTACATTTTTAGTGCCCATATTATTTCCGTTTCTGTTAAAGGTTTTTTGAAACAGCAGCAATATTCAATGGCTGTTAATCTTTACGGAACCAGATAGGGCATACTTGAATGGTCCTCGATGGCAATGTTTTCATTCCTGGCTTATTGCGGCAATGGATTCTGAAAGAGGCTGCCCCTGGGCTGTCTTCACCCCAAAGGCCACTGCCAGTTCATCCACGAGCAGCTCGCTTTTTTCTATCAACTCCAATAGGTCACCGATCCCAATGCCAGTTTCCCTGGCTTCATCCAGCAGGTATGCGGCATCTTCTTCAGTGAATCCAGTTTGGTTTAGCCGAGACGAAAGGGCTACTGGGACAACTGCGGTTTCTTCAAGGCCGAGTTCCTTTATTTCCATCTGGCGAGCGCCATGGAGGCCTATACAGCATATGAAAAGGTCTGGCAGACCCCAGTTCTTTGCAATCCAGGCCCCGGCCTGGCAATGGTTCCACGAAAAGGCCTCCTTTTCCATCTGGTGTATGTCTCCACCCTCTGACAGCCATTTTGAGTAGACCTTAGAGTAAAGATCGAACCACTGGGAAAGAAGTTGAGGCAAGGCTATATCCTGAAGAAGGCCTGCAGAAAAGGCCTCTTCTGCATCTATGCCCATGAATTGCGCACAATTTCTGGAAAAAAGGGCCCTGAGAATGGAGTCTGACCAATAACGTTCATAATCAAAGCCCTGCCACTGGGGGTCCTTCGCGGTATCGAGCATGGCATATCCTATGGCCAGGTTTTCTATCTCGCGCAAACCAAGGATAGATACCGCCTTGCTCACGCTTGCAACCTGTGTCGGCAGTGCAAAAAGGGCCGAATTGACAACCTTCAAGATCTGGCTTGCCAAGGAAGGATCTGATTCAAGCACCGAGACTATCTGTTCGATGTCAATATCAGGGTTCTTCAACATTTCCATCAGGGTCAGGACAACTTGAGGACAGGGTGGCACGTCAAAGTCCGAGAAGATCTTTTCAAAGTCACCTGTAGAGAATTGGGAGTACTGGATAAATTTTTTTAGAAGATTCATCTGCATAACATGAGGCGATCAAAAAAGTTATTTAATGGGCAACGTATACCAGACTGGATCTTATGGCAAACGAGCAAGGTTGCCAGATTGAGATTCTGGTTTCTCGCTTCCAGATTCGATGCCCTTTTCATGAGTCTCTTGTTTTTATTTGGCGGTTCAATCTTCAGTGTTCTAATTATCGGCATAGCTGCCCGTTTTGTTTCATGGAATCTAATTTTTCCTTCCCTTGGTCCAACCATATTCCTTCAGTTTTATAGTCCTGGTTCCCCAATGTCGTCTCCAAGAAACACTGTGATGGGACATATGTTGGGAGCAATAACTGGTGTCCTCTTTTTCTGGATCGGCACTTTTTTAGGATTGACAAATGGTGCCATGAATTTTGAAAATATATTGATGGCAGGCGTTGCCCTTGGGGCAGGAGGGACCTGCATGGCCTACACTGGCCTTCTTCATCCTCCGGCTGCTTCCACCATTCTCATAGGTGCCTTTGGCATGGTCGATAGACCTGAAGACATGCTCGCAATAGTGATATCTGCCGCTCTGCTCTCTGCTGTGGCATGGTTCGTCCATTGGGCAGCAGGTATAAGGTTTCCTGTCTGGAGCCCTTTTGAACAGGATGGCGGCCCAATGCTTGAAACCAAACTGGGGCGGCTGCACCTTAGAAAAGGTGGAGAAAAAGAATCCATGGCTGATCTTGCGGCAAGGCTTGCTACAAGGCAGAAGTTGAAATAGTTTTTCCAAATGTTTCTTTTTATTTTAACATTTCCCAATCTGTCCCCAGGTATTAAACTGGTGAAAAAGATATTAAGGAAATCCCACCGTTTTTAGTGACATACACCCAATGAACAGGTCAGAAATCCGTCCCGATGGGTCGGACAGGGTCTTCTCACGGACCACTTATAACGGCAGGCCAACCGTAGCCATTTTGCCAGCGCCAGGAAAGGATGGCCTGATGGAGGCAGAAAGTTTTTATCTTATCGGCAGTCATCTAAAGGCCAGGTCTGTCCCTGTACCAGAGATATACCGTTACGATAACATTTCGGGCCAGTTGTTGGTTGAGGATCTTGGAGACACAAAATTTCAATATGTGGCTACGTCGCTGATGGATCAAGGGCATTTTTCAAGGCTTTTTCTGGAATATGAGAAGGTGCTTGACGTTCTGGTTCATATGCAGGTGGCAGGCGCCGAAGGTTTTGATCCTGAATGGTGCTGGCAAGAGCCATATTACGATTCAAATCTGGCCTTTGATAAAGAGGCCCTGTATTTCATGAATGCCTTTATTAAGGATTTTATGAGGCTTAGCTGCAACCAAGAAGCCCTTATTCAAGAGTTAAAGCGCTTGACTGGCCTTGTGGATGAATGGTGTCATATTGTTTTCTTTCTCCATCGGGATTTTCAATCGAGGAATTTGATGGTTGCAACTGGGGCTATAAGGGTAATAGACTTTCAGGCCGGAAGGCTTGGACCGTGGGGGTACGATCTTTCTTCTATCCTGCATGATCCTTATGTCAATATTCCTTGGACAATGAGGTTGGAACTCTATGAATATTATCTATCGAGGATGACAGATATGAATGAGGACTTCAAAAGGGATGAGGGCCTATTACGGGAATTTTTCCTTCTTTCCATGATGAGACTGTTGCAGGCCCTGGGTGCCTATGGCTTTTTGTCAAAGAGGAAGAAGAGGCCCTTTTTCAAGGCGTTCATCCCTCGCGCCTTGTTCAGTCTGGACAAGGTCTTGGAATCCTGGCATGAAACCGATTGTGTTCATTTGAGGTCCTGTGTCCACAGGGCAATCGCTGAAATATCCTGAAAAGGGCAGGCTCCATGTCTTCGAAATTTTTCGGCCTGTCAACAATCATCGTCTTATTGCTGGCATTTGCGCCTAACTGGATCCTTTCTTTTCCGGAAGTTCAAGACAAGATACGCACCGAAACGGCAAAAGCCATTGATGCGAATGTGACTCTATCCTCTGCAAGCTGGAGATGGTTCCCGCTTCCCCATTTATGTTTTGACGATTTTTCCATGTACAAGAAGGAGTTCCGCCTGGATGCGCCGGTTCTTAGTGTCTATCCAGTCTGGTTGTCCATATTTCAGGGCAATGTGGGCATAGACGGAATTGTCCTGGAGGATGCCGATTTTCTCCTCAAGTGCGTATCCAGGCAAGAGAAAAGGACCAAGCCACCTTTCAGGTGGATCAAGGTTGTAAACGGGCGCTTCAGGCTTTCATCGGGGACCAAACTTGATTTTCTTCCCCTGAAGAACAAGAGGCCCGACCTTTCAAGCCTCTACGGCAGGATCGAGATAGATGGTGATATCTTAAGTGGCAAGGTGGGAGGTAAGACCAGCTTTGCCTCACGAATTTTTATCGCCTTTTCCTGCAATCTTGCAGACATGGGATTTTCACTAAATTCCAAGATAGAGCATCTGGACATGGCAGGCCTATACTATAAAGACATCACCACCAGGGCGCAGTTTCCTGCAAAGGGCTTTCTCGATGTGCACTTGGAGGCACACGGCAGGGCATTTGAGCATATGGATGGGAGCCTTGAAGCCGCGTCTGCGTGCCTCATTTCAAAGACGAAGAAGCCAGAAGCTGCCTTTTCCTGCGGCAGTTTAAAGCTAACCTTTTCCTATAGTCCAGATGAGATCTCTGTCCTCATAAACCAACTGGAATTTGCACAGCCGAACCTGAGGCTCCAAGGCAACATAAGACTAGACCGCAAAAAGGATGGCAATCGTCTGTTGGTGGATCTCGAGGGCAGGGATATAGATCTTGGACAAGTGCGTAGAAGTGTCCTTATTCTCCTAAAGGGCCATAAGGATGCCCAGAAGGTATGTAACATCGTAAGGGGTGGGAAGGCATCAAGGCTTTCCTTTCACTTTGACGATGATCCCCGGTACCTAGAATCCCTCCACTGTATGACCATAGAAGGGGAGCTTGAGGACGTGCCGGTATATGTGCCGGATCAAGACCTCTTCATAGATTCTGTCAGCGGTTCCATGAAGATAGTAGGTGCCGTCCTCCACCTTGAAAATGGCCGGATGAGGCTTAGAAATTCACATGGCTTCAATGGCATCTTTGTGTTGGGTGTAGCAGATCACAACCATGAGATGGAACTCGATATAGATCTGGATGCAGATCTCAGGGATGTGAAGTGGGCCCTGAAAAAGTTCGTTCATAAAGATGTCCTTCAGCGTGAATTAAAAGAGGTGAGCAAGACATATGGCCGCGTTCAGGGCAGACTCATGCTTGGAGACGACGAAAGGCATTTTGATACATTTGTGGATGTGACATCTGTAAAGGCGGGTTTCTTCTATAACCGTTTCAATTGGCCAATAAAGATCAATGGGGGACTCCTCAGTTACCAGGATGATACTCTTGCCTGGAAGGGGCTTTCGGGTGAGGCGGGCAGCAATAGGGTGGCTTGCTTTACAGGGGAACTGTCTTGGAAGGGCAGAGACAGGCTGAGGGTGGAAAAATTTTCCGGCAACCTAGATGTCCCTTCCATCCTGGATCTGTCTCCGCACTTCAAGCCGCTCGAGAAGGTGCGTGAAGAGCTGGCATTAAAGGCAAGAGGAAGAGTCGCAGTGGAAAGGCTAAGTGGACGGATTTTTCTTGACGATCCCCGGGGTGTGACCTACAAGGGATGGTTTAAGCCAGACGGCCTCAGTGTTGAAACCAGGCTCTTGCCTGGTGAGCTTCATGTACGCGAGGGGAGCTTTTTCCTGGACAACAATACCTTGAAGGCACCAAGGTGCAAAGTGGATCTGTCCAGCCAGGAATTTTATGCCAGCTTCGATCTCAGGCATCACAACCTCAAGGACTGGCAGGGAAGGCTGGGTTTCACTGGAACTGTCAACCATGCAATCGCCAAGTGGATTGAGGGGCACGGGTGGGTGCCGAAAGAATATTTCCCCAAGATCCCAGTCCATCTCAAGGATTTGAATATAGGGCTTCTTGAACAAGGGCATGAGCATGTATCAGGCAAGCTGGTATGGAAAAATGTCGAATCAGAGGCCCTTATAGACATAGATGTGGCAAAAGATTTTCTCGACATTAGACAGGTCAGAGTGAGATCCAGGGACGAGACAGGAACCTTTCGTTTGTTGCTGGATGAGGGGATGGGAAAAAGGTTCAGTCTCGGTTGGAATGGAAGGCTTTCTGGTTCTGCCCTGGACAGGTGCCTCAGAAAAAATGACATACTTAAGGGGAGGCTTGAAGGGGACTTTTCCATGGAGTACCTGGCAGATCCTGGCAAGGGTTTCAGCCAACCAAAAGGCCACCTTTCAGCCACCCATCTGTATTGGCTATGGGGCACAAAAAATCCGCTTTTAATGCAAGCCCTTGATGTCGAAGCCAAGGGAAACAGCCTATTCCTACAGACGAAATTTCGGTTTCTTCAGGATACGATAGTTGCCAGTGGAGACGTCAGCCTTGTGGGAAATAAGGTCACTGCCTACCTGGACGTATATGGCAAGAAGTTGTCAGATGACAGCCTTCAGGTTCTGTTTGAAGAGGGCACAGGCAGGCCGGTATCCATCAGGGAAGCACCTCCGCCAAATAGGGCCAGCTTCTTTCACGAGTGGAACCTCGACGTTGGGGGAGAGATTTCCTTTGGTTTCGATGCCGTGGAGTTGGACCTCAATTCCAGGTTTAACGTTTCTTCTGAGAAGACAGGTCCCAGGATCGTAAAGGTCCAAGGCGTAAATGGCTATGGCCAATTTTCTTCAAGCAAATTTACCGATATAAAGATATTTGGGAAAAGCTTTTGTGGTCTCAAACTCAACGCCTCTGTAGAGGTGGATAAGGCAGGCAAAGAGGAACGTTCTCTGGTGATAACAAGTCAAGAAGGCGAGGAGATCCAATTTGAGGATTTTCTCAAGTGTCTTGGTTTTAAGCAACACGTACTGTCAGGGCCTTTTACAGTGGAGATGGAGATGGTGAGTCCCGACGGGATACTTGCAGGAAGCGGTGGCCTGAAACTCCATGCCAGGGATGGCAATATCAAGAGATTTGGTTTGCTGTCGCGCATTCTCGGGGTGGTAAACCTCGTCGATCTCTTTTCGATCCAGCCGGGAATCGGGCTTATTGAAGGAGGTTTCCCATACGACGAGATTGTATTAAACTCCAGGATAGACAAGGGGGTCATGGAGCTTGAACAAGCTGTGATAAAGGGGCGTGGCCTCAATCTTTATGGCACTGGCACCGTAGACATAAGAAACAGAAAGCTGGATCTGATAGTCTTTGTCGCCCCTCTCAAGACGGTAGACAAGATAATCACTTCGGTCCCCATAATCGGTGCCATAATTGGGGGTAAGCATAAGTCGCTCATCACCGTACCAGTAAAGGTGGAAGGGCCATGGGTGGAGCCAGCAATCAGGACAATGCCAGCAAAGGCAGTGGCAGACGTATTCAAGAAGCTATTGTTTAACGTCTTGAAGGCACCCTTTTCCATATTTAGCAAGATGGGCGTGGAACCGCCCCAGGATTCGAAGGCGAATTGAGAATATGGCAAGCACCATTCTCTTAAATTTGTCTGCGTTTGTGATAGTCATAGCTGGCGTGAAGGCCGCTGGTTCCTTTCTGGTGCCGCTTCTTCTGGCAGCCTTTATCGCAACCATAGCAGCGCCACTGCTCTTTTGGTTAACCAGCAAGGGGCTGCCAACCTTGCTTTCCATATTCCTGATCATCTTGATCTTTCTGCTGCTTGAAGTGGGTCTTGGCACCCTTATGGGCACTTCGGTATCGGATTTTTCACAAAGCCTCCCCCATTACCAGGAAAGGCTTAATGCCATTTATGGAGATATATTGCATCTAGGGGAGAAGATCGGACTTACCCAGCAGGATCTAGAGCCTATCAAAGACATTGACCCTTCAAGAATCATGACCTTTGCAGCCACCACGCTGAAAAGCCTTGGAAAGCTGATCACAAACACCTTTTTCATAGTCCTCACTTTGGTCTTCATGTTGCTCGAGGCAGGGGGCATGGCATACAAGATCCAGGCGCTTTCCATGCTGGGCTTTGAAAGCACGGAAAATTTCAAGCAGATCATGGAGGGCATGAACAGCTTTTTTGCTATAAAGACCTTTACCAGCCTCCTTACCGGCCTTTTGATAGGCCTTGGCCTATGGATACAAGGGCTTGATTTTCCTGTACTTTGGGCTGTGATGGCTTTTGCCCTCAATTTCATCCCGACCATTGGCTCAATAATTGCGGCTGTGCCTGCTGTACTGCTGGCACTGGTACAACTCGGTTTCATGAACAGTCTTGTAACGGCTGCCATATATCTTGCCGTAAATATATCCATAGGCAACGTACTTGAGCCCAAGATCATGGGTAGTGGAGTAGGCCTTTCCCCGCTTGTAATATTTATGTCCATGGCGTTTTGGGGCTGGGTTTTGGGGCCGGTGGGAATGCTCCTTTCCGTGCCTATAACCATGTCTCTGAAGATCGCCTTGGACAACCATCCAAAGACAAAGTGGATCTCTGTGATGCTTGGCACCAACAGCGAGGCCGCAGCACTGATGAAGAAATTCGATACAGAGAACGAAAGCGAATGAAAAAGGGGTATATCCAAGTCTATACTGGAGACGGCAAGGGGAAAACCACCGCAGCCATTGGCCTTTCAGTTAGGGCGATAGGGGCCGGGATGAATGTCCTCTTTGCCCAGTTTCTGAAAAGGGGGCAATTCAGTGAGGTAAAGGCCCTTGGCCGTTTTGGTGACCAGATAAAGATCATCCAGTTTGGTTCTGGAAAATTTGTAAGGGGCAAACCCCAAAAAGAGGACTATCAACGTGCCTCAGAAGGCCTCAAATTGATCAGAGACGAGATCATGTCTGGCAAGTACGATCTTGTTGTGCTCGATGAGGCAAATGTTGCTTTGAATCTTGGTCTGATATCCCTCGAAGATGTGGTTGAAGTCTTGAAAAAAAGGCCTGTTGGCGTGGAGATTGTGCTTACTGGCCGTAACGCCCCTGAAGAGATCTATAAGGTTGCAGATCTTGTAAGCGAGTGCAGGATGGTCAAGCACTACCTTTCCCAGGGGGTTAAGGCACGAAAAGGGATAGAAAGATAACCTTGGCAGACCTTAAACGAAAGGGTGTCCAGTAGCAGGGTTGAACAAATTTTTTCTTGTGTTAAAGGTCTATCTGGAAAAATTATTAATTTTATTCTGATATTGCAGAGAGGAGCGGGAAACCATGTGGAATCCTATAGAAAGTGCTCCAAGGGAGGAGCTTGAAAGATTACAGGCAAAGCGTTTGCGGGATACAGTGGAGCGGGTTTACCACCTTGTGCCTTTTTACAGAAAGAAGTTTGATGAGATAGGAATGAAGCCCGCCCATGTCAAGTCGGTAGAAGACCTAAAGAATCTGCCCTTTACCACAAAGCAGGATCTCCGGGATCATTACCCCTTTGGACTGTTTACTGTGCCCATGGATCAAGTGGTGAGGATTCATTCCTCATCTGGAACAACAGGAAAACCCACAGTTGTTGGATATACAGCTCACGATATGGGGGTCTGGAAGGAAGTTATGGCAAGAACCATGTCCATGATGAACGTAGGCCCTGGAGATGTGGTGCACAACGCATATGGCTATGGTCTATTTACTGGAGGGCTTGGTTTTCATTATGGCGCAGAGGAGGTGGGCGCTGCTGTGGTGCCCTCTAGCGGCGGTTTTACCAAGAGGCAGCTCTTGCTCATGAAAGATTTTGGTGCAACAGTGCTTTGCTCTACACCTTCCTTTGCCCTGCATCTGGCAGAAGTTGCCCAGGATGAGGGCTATGACCTCAAGAAGGATTTCAGGATAAGGGCGGGCTTTTTTGGCGCTGAACCAGCAAGCGAGGGGCTTAGAAATGCCCTTAGGGATGCCTGGGGGCTTGTTTACATAGAGGCTTATGGCCTATCGGAAATCATCGGCCCTGGTGTGGCCTCTGGCTGCCCCTATGGAAATCTTCATGTATTTGAGGACCACTTCATCCCTGAAGTGATAGATACAGAGACAGGTGAGGTGCTTCCAGAGGGGGAAGAGGGAGAACTGGTGTTTACCACAGTGACAAAACAGGCCCTTCCTATAATCCGTTACCGAACCAAAGACATCACTGTCCTTCATCGTCAGCCTTGCAAGTGCGGAAGGACCATTACCATTATGGAGTCTGTAAAAGGCAGGGCGGATGACATGCTCATTGTGAATGGAGTCAATGTCTTCCCATCTCAGGTGGAGCATGTGCTCACAAAAATAGAGGGAATAACCCCCAATTATGTCATTGTTCTAGACAAAAAAGGTGTTTTGGACAAGCTGGAGGTGTGGGTTGAAGTTGATGACAGGACCTTTGCTGACGGGATTGGAGCCCTGGAAACCTTGAAATCCAAGCTTCAGCAGGAGATGCTTAACGATCTCTACATAAACGTACGTGTAAAACTTGTAGAGCCCAAAACCCTTGAAAGGAGCATGGGCAAGGCCAAGAGGATCATTGACAAAAGAGAGGCAGAGGGGTTGAAGTCATGATTAAAAAATACGGAATCAAACAGCTGTCCATCTTTCTTGAAAACAGGAAAGGCAGGCTCCTGGAAGTCACCGAGGCCCTGAAAGATGCATCCATAAACATCAGGGCATTGGCGCTTGCTGAATCTGCCGAATTTGGCATATTGCGCCTTGTAGTGAACAATCCTGAAAAGGCCAAAAGCGTCCTGTCTTCATCTGGTTTTACCCTCAAGGAGCAGGAAGTGTTCGCGGTGGAAGTGGCGGATGAGCCAGGAAGTTTTTATGAGGTGGTCAAAATCCTCACACAAAATGATATCAATGTGGATTACACCTATGCCTTTGTCGGTGGGGCCAGTAAGGCCGTGCTCATCTTCAAGGTCCCCTCGGATATGTTGGAAAAGGCCCTGGGTGTGCTGGATCAGGGAGGTATCACCCTGGTAAAGCCCATGTTTTTCTACGATTAACAGCCTGTAAGGCAAAAATCCTTGGTAAAGGGCAGTCATGAGTACAAAATTCATATTTGTGACAGGAGGCGTTCTTTCTTCCCTGGGCAAAGGGCTAGCTGCTGCGTCCATTGGCGCTCTTCTTGAGGCCAGGGGGCTTTCAGTAACCCTTCAAAAACTTGATCCATACATCAATGTGGATCCAGGTACCATGAATCCGTTTCAGCATGGAGAGGTGTTCGTCACCGACGATGGGGCAGAAACAGATCTGGATCTGGGCCATTACGAAAGATACACCAGTGTAAAATTCGGCCAGAGGCACAACTACACCTCTGGCCGTATCTATTACAGCGTGATTTCAAAAGAAAGGGCTGGAGATTATCTTGGAGGCACTGTTCAGGTAATACCTCATATTACTGATGAGATAAAGCAGGCCATAATGCAGCTCAATGGCGAGGCAGATATAGCCATAGTCGAGATAGGCGGAACCATTGGCGATATTGAAGGGCTGCCCTTTATCGAGGCAATCAGACAGCTTCGTGGGGATCTGGGTAAGGAAAACACCCTCTACATTCACGTGACTTATGTTCCATACATAAAGGCGGCAGGGGAGCTGAAGACCAAGCCCACGCAGCACAGCGTCAAAGAGCTGAGGTCCATTGGCATACATCCAGAGATCCTTCTTTGCAGGACGGAAATGGATCTTTCTCCAGAAATAAAATCCAAGATAGCTCTTTTTTGTGACGTCAAGGAAGACAGGGTTATCACTGCAAAGGATGTAAAGTGTATTTATGAGGTGCCCTTGAGGTTTCACAAGGAGGGGCTGGACGAAAGGATCGTTGAATGCCTCAACATGTGGACCAGGGCCCCGGTACTCAACGCATGGGAAGATCTCATGGCCCGCATAGACCAACCCCAGTATGCAGTCAGGATTGCAATGGTGGGGAAATATGTAAACTTGCGGGAATCGTACAAGAGCCTGAATGAGGCATTGTTTCATGGAGGGGTGGCTAATAATGCAGCCGTAGAGATAGATTTCATCAACTCCGATGAAGTCAGGGGCCAGGAGCTCGAGGCAAGATTGAAGGAGGTGGATGGGATTATCGTTCCTGGAGGCTTTGGCAGCAGAGGCATCCCTGGAAAGCTCGAGGCCATAAGCTATGCCAGGGAAAACAACCTCCCGTTTTTTGGCATCTGCCTTGGAATGCAGCTTGCTGTCATAGAGTTTGCGAGGAACAGGGCGGGGCTATCCATGGCCGACAGTACAGAGTTTAGTCCGAACACGCCAGATCCAGTGATCTATCTCATGAAGGAATGGTACGATTACCGTACCGACACTATACAGAAGCGGGATGAGTACAGCCAAAAAGGCGGTACCATGAGGCTTGGGGCCTATCCATGTAAGCTTGTCCAAGGGACAAAGGCATTCGAGGCCTATGGAATCGAAGAGATATCGGAACGCCACAGGCACCGTTATGAATTTAACAATTCATACAGGGAAGTTCTCCAGGATGCAGGCCTTGTACTATCGGGTCTCAGCCCCAATGGAGAGCTGGTGGAGATAGTGGAACTAAAGGACCATCCCTGGTTCTTAGGTTGCCAGTTTCATCCAGAGTTCAAGTCCAAGCCGCTTGCGCCCCATCCCCTCTTTGTTTCGTTCATTAGGGCTGGGCTGGAGAGGCGCTTTGGCAAATCCAACTGAAGAAATGGCTAGCCTGTTATGAAAACTGTCCACATAGGCGATTTTCAGGTAGGTCCAGGTCATCCACCTCTTTTGATAGCTGGCCCTTGCGTGCTCGAAAACCTTGATATCGCCTTGGAGATAGCTGGATTCATGGCCCTTGCAGCTGAAAGAAACGGTTTTTCCTACATGTTCAAGGCTTCCTTTGACAAGGCCAACAGGACCTCCGTGGATTCTTTCAGGGGGCCAGGGCTTGAAAAGGGTCTTGAGATTCTTGCCCAGGTCAAAGACTCCATTGGTTGCCCTGTAATTTCTGATATCCATGAGCCAACACAGGCGGAGATTGCCGCACAAATCCTGGACTGTATTCAGATACCCGCATTTTTGTGCCGGCAGACCGATCTCCTCGTGGCAGCGGGACATACAGGCAAGCCAATAAACATAAAGAAGGGCCAGTTCATGGCGCCCTGGGACATGAGACATGTCATCAACAAGGTCCTTTCCACGGGCAATGACAGACTTTTTCTCACAGAGCGGGGGGTCTCGTTTGGTTACAACAATCTGGTGGTGGACATGAGGGCCATCCCCATAATGGGGGGGTTTGGCTATCCTGTAGTTTTTGATGCGACCCATAGCGTTCAGCTTCCTGGAGGGGGACACGGATGTTCGTCTGGCCAGAGGGAATTTGTCCCACACCTTGCAAAGGCCGCTGTGGCCGCAGGTGCCCATGGCATTTTCATGGAGGTTTATCCAGATCCAGAACGGGCGAGGTGTGACGGGCCGAACAGCTTGCCCCTTAACAAAGTAGATGGTCTTTTATCAACCCTTTCCAAGATTTACGAGGTAGTATAGTTGTCGTCCATTCACGAGGCCCAGTTATTGTCCAAGGCAGCTTCTATAGAGCTTTTGGTGCTCGATGTTGACGGTGTGTTGACTGACGGCCGTATAGTCTACTCCACGGACGGACAGCAGGTATTATCGTTTCACGTCCATGATGGCCTTGGGATTAAGCTTCTTTCAGAAAGTGGCGTCAAGATTGCCATCATAAGTGCCAGAAAGAGCCAGGCCCTTGAAAGACGAGCCTCTGAGCTAGGCATCCATTTCCTTTATCAGGGAGTATCAGACAAGGCGGCCTGTTTCAGGCAACTCCTTACCCGTCTGGGCCTTTCACCTGAAAAGGTGGCTGCCGTGGGGGATGATCTCGTGGATCTACCTATTTTGAAATCTGTGGGACTGTCTGTTATCGTGCAAAATGCGGCTTCAGGCCTGTCTGACCATGTGGACTACACAACAGAAAGGCCAGGTGGTGCCGGTGCAGTAAGGGAGGTCTGCGAACTGATCCTAAAGGGAAAGAAGAAGTGGGCCTACTATTTTGACAGATTTCTCGGCTCTTCAGCCTGATTTTGATTGCCAGTGGCCAAAAAACATCTCTTATGGTCTGCTCTCACATTGCTAATGGCGGTGCTCTTGTTCACTTTCTGGCAAGAGGATACCGACCGGGGGGTTTTCAGGTCCCCGGATTTCAAAAGGTTGAAGGCGGACCTGATCCTTTACGATATAAAATATCGCAGGGATGCCAGGGGGAAAGGCTCCCAGTGGGTGGTGCAGGCAGATGTTGCCAAGTTTTTTGAAAAGAAGCGCAAGTGTGAATTCGACAATGTCAAGATCACATTTTTGCCCACTGGAAGTCAGCCTGTGAACGTGATTGCCAGAAAGGGCCTCTATGATTTGGACCAGGGGGATCTCAGGGTGAGTGGAGATGTGGTGGTCAGAGGTTTCAGGGATTACGTCCTGTATTCAGATCAGCTCTTGTACGATCCTCAAGACATGACGATAAGGTCGCCTGGAACTGCAGAAATGGTTGGTGCTGGTGGCAACAGACTCCTGGGCCATTCCATGATATACTACATTAAAGACAGCAGGCTCATTCTGCTTTCTCCAAGGGCTGTGATTTCTGAACAAGGTTCTGAGATAGATTAATAAGGAGACATCGTGAAGAGAAAAAAGAGCTATGGCACAGTGTTTCTTTTGTTGGGTGTTGTCCTTTTGTGGGCGTTGCTTTCCCAGGCGGTTTTTGCCGATAAGGGTAAAGAGAAGAGACAATCTGAAGCCATCAGGATTACCAGTGAAAAGATGGAAGTCAAAGACCAAAAAGGCACTGTGGTATTTACAGGGAATGTGGTGGCCAAAAAGGGTGATTTGACCATCTATTCCGATGTCCTTGAGGTCTTTTATGCCAAGAAAAGAGCTAAGAGTGGTGCAAGTCAAGGTGAAAAAGGGGGCAGGAAGCTCAAAAAGATTGTGGCAAAGGGTCACCTGAAGATCGTACAGGGGAAGCGAAGGGCTTCAGCCAAGGAGGCCATTTACTACAAGCCCCAGGAAAAGATAGTACTTTTAAAGGACGCCATGATATGGGATGGTTCAAATACCATCAAGGGAGACAAGATAACCCTTTACGTGAATGAGAACAGGAGCGTTGTGGAAAGCTCAGGAAAGGACAGAGTAGAAGCTGTGGTGTATTCGGATTGAATTAGATGACACACGAGCCAAGCGTCCTTGAAGCCCAGGGACTTGTCAAGATCTATAAAAAGCGGAAGGTTGTGGACGGAGTCGACTTGCGCCTAGAAAATGGAACAATTGTGGGTCTTCTTGGCCCGAATGGGGCGGGTAAGACCACGACATTCTACATGATAGCCGGGCTTATCAGACCTGATGACGGCAGGGTATTTCTCGATGGAGTGGATATCACTGACCTTCCCATGTACAAGAGGGCGAGGCTTGGCATAACCTATCTGCCCCAGGAGCCTTCTGTTTTCAGGAAATTGTCTGTTTCTGATAACATAAAGATAGTTTTTGAGAACAGGAGGTTTACAAAAAAGGAACAAGAGGAAAGAGTCAGCCGCCTGCTTGAGGAGATGGGTCTAAAGGCCCTTGCGTCTCAGAAGGCCGAGTCCCTTTCTGGTGGCGAGAGAAGGCGTGTGGAAGTGGCTAGGGCCCTGGCCACGGACCCGAAATTCATTCTTCTCGATGAGCCTTTTGCAGGTGTGGATCCATTGGCTGTGGCTGACATCCAGGAGATTATTAGGGATCTTAAGACAAAGGGCATAGGCATCTTCCTGTCGGATCACAACGTGCGGGAAACCTTGACTGTGTGTGATAGCGCATATATTGTAAGCGCAGGGAAGGTGATAGAACATGGCAGCCCTGAAAAGATTGCAACAAGCCGAATTGCAAGAAAAATTTATTTGGGAGAAGGCTTTTCACTTTAGGTAGTTATGGCCCTTGAACTTCGACAAAATCTCAAGCTTACACAACAACTTGTTATGACACCCCAGTTGCAGCAGGCAATAAAACTGCTGCAGCTTTCCCGCCTGGAACTCATAGAAACCATAAATCAGGAACTGGAGGCAAACCCTGTGCTGGAAGAGGTCACGGCCGGGGAATTGGATCAACAACACGAACGTTCTGGAGATTCAGGTGCAGCTGAGACCCAGGAGTGGGGCCAGGAGACAGTTCCTGAGCTTGCATCCTCTGAAGATGCCAAAACTCCTTGGGATAAGGAGGCTGTGAAAGAGACAAATTGGCAGGAGGTTTGGGATGACGAATACAGGAGGGCACTGCCTTCCTATTCCTTTGAAGAAAAGGAAGCCCCAAATTATGAAAACATAGTAGCCTCAAGTTCCGACCTGCCGGATCATCTCATTTGGCAGCTACAAATGTCAGACTTGGATGAAAATCAACGTCATATCGCACAGCATATCATAGGCAACCTTGACAAGGATGGGTATCTAAAGGCAACAGTTCAGGAGATAGCAGAGGCATGTTCTGCGAGTGACGAAGATGTTGAGGCCGTTCTCTCCAGGGTCCAGGAATTCGATCCAGTGGGGGTTGCTGCAAGGGATCTCAGGGAATGTCTTCTCATCCAGATCCGTCATCTGGGTATAGATGATCCCCTTGTCCAGGAGCTTGTTTCCGAGCATCTTCACCAGGTTGAGTTACACAATTACCAACAGATCGCCAAAGCCACTGGCAGGAGTCCAGAAGAGGTGGTTCAGGCCATAGAGGTGATCAAGAGTCTGGAGCCGAGGCCAGGAAGGGCCTTCAGCTCAGAAGCGACCCAATATGTGGTTCCAGATATATATGTCTACAAGGTGGATGATGAGTATGTGGTCTCACTGAATGAAGAAGAGATGCCTAACCTGAGGATAAGCCCTTATTACAAAGAGGCTGTCAAAAACGGCAAGGCTCCAGACGAGGCCAGGGAATTTATCCAGGAAAAGATGAAATCCGCTCTCTGGCTCATAAAGAGCATCCATCAGAGAAAAAAAACCATATTCAAGGTCACTCAGTCCATTGTGAAGTTTCAGAGAGAATTTCTCGACAAGGGCATAGCCTACTTGAAACCTCTGGTGCTCAGGGATGTTGCTGAGGATGTGGGCATGCACGAATCTACCATAAGCCGGGTCACCTCAAACAAGTATGTGCATACCCCCCAAGGCATCTTTGAACTCAAATATTTTTTCAGTACCGGATTGCCGAGACGGGATGGGGCTCCAGAAGTCGCGTCTCAGAGTGTCAAGGAAAAAATCAAAAGACTCATAGAGAGTGAAGATCCTGTCAAGCCATACAGCGACAAGCAGATCGTGGAAATACTCGCCAAGGACAATATAAAGATTGCACGCAGGACAGTCGCCAAGTACAGGGATCTCATGGGAATACTGCCCTCGAGCCGGAGAAAGCGCCCCAAGGTCTGATTTTTTTAATATCAATGGAGGATTTATATGCAGATTAATGTGACGTTTCGTCATACAAAGCCATCAGAGGAGTTGAAGGACTACGTTAGAGAGAGATATTCCCGTCTTATGAAATATAGCGATTCACCCATGAACGTCCATGTGGTGTTGTCATCTGAAAAATTCAGGAATACTGCCGAGGTGGTGGTGTCAGGGAACGGGATAAGGGCTGCGGCCAAACAAGAGCACGATGATCTTAGGGCGGCTATAGATCTTGTCCTGGACAAGATCGAACGGCAACTCAAAAAGTTCCGAGAAAAGATCAAGAGCAAGAGGTACTCCTCCGCAAGCGCAGGAAGCATCCAGAAACCAGAATATTCCCCAGATGACACTGGCCAGGAGCCGGTTATCACAATACAGAAGATCAATCCCAAACCCATGTCGATAGAAGAGGCGGCAGACCAGTTGCAAATAAGCGGCAGCGGCTTTCTTGCCTTTTTGAATGCAGATACCAATAGGGTCAATGTGATCTATTGGCGCAAGGATGGGGGTTTGGGCTTATTGGAACCGTGATCAGTGAGGATTTTAAACCATCTTTGCACCAAAGGTATTGACCCTGATTTCAAGGCCACCTCCAAGGAGGAAGTCCTTAAAAAGCTTGCAGCCAAGGCTGTTGCAATAGCCGAGGGGATGGACGAAGCTCAAATTTTCGATATCCTACATGAAAGAGAGGACCTTGGCACTACTGGCATTGGTCAGGGGATAGCCATACCCCATGGAAAGATACCAGGACTCAAGACCCTGTGTATAATCGTTGCCAGATGCAAAGATGGTGCACCTTTTGATGCAGTGGATGCGATGCCGGTTTATGTCATCGTGCTCCTTCTTGCACCAGACGATGCAACTACTACCTATCTTAAGGTTCTGGCCAGGATTTCACGGGTACTCAAAATGGAAGGAGTAGTGGACAGGATACGTAATGCCAGGGATGCAACAGAGATAAAACAGATAATAGCCGAGGCTGAAAATCATCTCTGATCCCGTCTGGTGTATTTCATGTTGTTGTTCTCTTTTGTGGTTTTGGGGTGACTGCTGTTTTGGATAAGAATATTCAGGTAGTTGTCATAACCGGCATGTCTGGGTCAGGCAAGAGTACGGCCCTCAAGGCATTTGAAGACATGGGCTACTACTGTGTAGACAATCTGCCCATTACACTCCTCCCCCAGTTTCTGTCTCTGAGTGAAAAGATTGCCGAGATTCCGACTCGTATCGCCCTTGTCATGGATGTAAGGGAGAAGGGCTTCCTCGATCAGTACAATGCCATATTCAGAGAAGTTAAGGAGAAGGGCTTTCACCTCGAGGTGCTCTTTCTCGGAGCCTCTGATAACGTCTTGGTACAGAGGTTCAACCAGACCAGGAGAAAGCATCCCCTGCAGAAAAAGGGTGATTTGGAGGCTGCCATAAAGGAAGAGCGGGAAAGGCTCAGAGGTCTAAGGGAGTGCGCGGACAATTTCATCGATACCTCAAAAAAGAATGTCCATCAGCTTAGACGCATGGTCCTGGATCTCTATTCCTCCCGAGAGGACCTCACAAGACCTCTGATTCACGTGGTTTCCTTTGGATTCAAGTACGGTGTGCCCCCTGATGCAAACCTGGTCTTTGATGTGCGGTTTCTTCCCAATCCTTATTTCGTGCCAGAGCTTCGTCCCCTTAGTGGCCTCGAGGATCCAGTCTACGATTTTGTCTTCGAAAAGGAGAGGACCAAGGAATTTGTGAAACATCTTGAGAACATGTTTTCATTTCTCATTCCCCTTTACCAGGAAGAGGGAAAGGTTTATCTGGTTATAGGGGTTGGATGCACAGGGGGGCGGCACAGGAGTGTTTCTGTGGCCAGATGGCTTGGGGAATTGTTTACACGTCAGGGCCAGGAGGTTATTGTCACCCACAGAGATCTGGATAGAGAAGGATAATTCATATGATCGGTGTAGTAGTTGCAGCTCATGGAAATCTTGCTCAAGAGCTGGTTCAGACGACCAATTTCATAGTTGGCCCCCAGGAAAATCTCATAGCCCTATCCATTGATCCATCGAGGTCAGTGGAAGATATGCAAAATGAGATAAAAAAGGCCATCAATGCCGTGGATCAAGGTGATGGCATACTCGTACTCACGGATATGTTTGGCGGTACCCCTGCAAACATGACCTTGAGTTTTCTAGAAGAGGGAAGGGTAGAGGTGATTACAGGGGCAAATCTTCCGATGCTCATCCGCCTATCCCAATGCAGAGACGGCTCTCTCGGGCTCTACGAAACAGCAGCATCCATTGTGGAATATGCGAGAAAAAGCATCAGTCAGGCTACCCAAATCCTCAAGAAATAATCCTTGCCATTTTGAAGGCAGTTGAGTTGGGCCAGATCCTGGCAAAGGCCCGGGACTTCAGAAGGATCAATAGACTGCTTATTAGAAGGGCTCAAGCTTCTGATCTCGGCTCCATAAGCGCAATAGAGCATGGGGCCCATTTAAGGCCCTGGAGTAGGGTTTCCATAGCCAAAGAGTTGGCAAACGACAACATATCGTCGTTCTGGGTGGCATGCCAGAGGCCACAGCCCGAAAAGGTCGCAGGCTACATCTGTTTTAGGATAATCCAGCCAGAGCTTTATATCCTAAATCTTGCAGTGGAGAAAGGTTTCAGACGCAGAGGTATTGGAAGTTGTTTGATTCTCACTTGCCTTGGTCTCGGTCTGAGACGCAAGATAAAAAGAGCTGTCCTCGATGTACATAGGGAAAATGAACGCGCTATAGGGTTTTATCAAGGCTTGGGTTTTCAATTTTCCGATTCAAACCAAAGAAATAAAAAAAATTTTGCAGTTATGGAGATGCATTTCCCTTAAAGTTGTTTAGATTTTAATATTAGAAAGAAATTTGCACAAAGGAGGATGGCCATGGCTATCAAAGTTGGCATCAATGGTTTTGGACGAATAGGCAGAAATGTGTTTAGGGCATCAAGAATGTATCCGGAATTCAAGGAGATCGAGATAGTAGCAGTAAATGATCTGACAGAGAACAGCGTGCTTGCGCATCTTTTGAAATACGATTCCGTCATGGGACGTTTTGATGCCGACATCACTTGGGATGAAGAAGGATTTGTGGTAGATGGCCAGCAGATTCACTGCACTGCCATCAGGGAGCCAGCCCAGATACCTTGGGGCGAATTTGGCGTGGAATACGTCATAGAGGCGACAGGTAGGTTTCGGGAGGCGTCTCTTGCCCATGGACATATTGAGGCTGGTGCCCAGAAGGTGATCATAAGTGCACCTGCAAAGGGTGAGGATGTCACAATAGTCATGGGAGTCAATGAGGACGATTACGATCCTGTCAACCATCAAATTATATCCAATGCCTCCTGCACTACCAATTGTCTGGCGCCCGTGGCCAAGGTGATCATGGACCGGTTTGGCATAGTCAGTGGGCTTGTCACTACGGTGCACGCCTATACCAACGACCAGCGCCTTCTTGATTTTCCCCACAATGATCTGAGACGTGCCAGGGCTGCAGCCGTCAATATGATACCAACCAAGACTGGAGCCGCTGCAGCGGTTAGCAAGGTGATCCCAGAGCTGCAAGGGAAGTTCGATGGTCTTGCAGTAAGGGTGCCTACTCCTGATGTTTCCCTGGTGGATCTGGTGGTGCATGTGGAAAAGAGTGCTACAGTTCCAGAGGTGAACGAGGCGTTGAAGGCTGCGACCAGTAAGTTTCTGGGCTACACAGAGGAGCCTTTGGTCTCGAGTGATTTTCTCATGAATCCCCATTCCTCGATAGTCGATGCCCAATGTACAAGGGTGGTAGAGGACAGGCTCATAAAGGTCATGTCATGGTATGATAATGAATGGGGTTATTCAAACAGGCTCCTGGACCTCATACTCCATATGGAAGCCAACAAGGCAGTCTGAGCATGGCGGAGATACTCGAACAGTCAAAGGCCCTGAAGGTAAACCTCAAGGAAACAGAGGTCAAGCAGCTCCACATCGAGGAGAAATACAAGGTCTTGAGGCAGGCTGTTTCCGATTACAAAGGTGTCTTGAGGGCCGTTGACAATCTCTTGTTTGAACTCCATCATCCCTTCAAGAACTGGACGGCCCTGGTCAGTGACCTGCGCTCCTTTGCCCTCAAGAATTTTAATACATATATCCGCGCACCAGAGGGTACAGGGGCGTGCAGGGTACTTCTCGAGACATTCCTCGACCTGATAGAGGAGGCGCCGAGAAAGAAGCAAAAGGTCTCTGCTGCCGATGGCCTTCTGGCCTATATGGAAAAGATTGTGCAGGCCACTGATGACGAAACCCTCCAGAAGCTTCTTCCTGCCTTCAGCGATATCTTCAAAAATCTAAATCAGGTCGAAACCGAAATTATAGCTGCAATAGCCACAAGCTATCATCCACTGGCAAGGCTTATGAAGCGGCTTGCGGACAGGGTTCCAGAAAATGTCAAGCACCAGGACCTTTGGCATTGGTGCAAGGAACTCATGTTAAAGGTGCGGCTTGTTTCCTATAAGTATTGGCTGGGTATTGAAGGTCCACAAAAGTGGCTAAAACAGAGCCTCAAAAATTATGGGCTGCGTATTGATCCTGAGGATTATCAAAGGATAATGCGCCTTTTAGACCCTGTCAGCCATGACTTTTTTCAGGAGCTCATAGATAAGGTCCACGAAATAGCGAGGAATCAGAAAGGCAGAGATGCGGTGCTTGCGCTGGCAGAGCTTCCGGGCTACATGGACGTGGTTCGCAAGTACAAGGAAATCGCCCAGGAACTCGGCCAGATGCCTTGCCGATTGTCGTTCGAGGATGAAAAGGGCCGGGAGGTAGAAGGTATTTCCATTTATCTCTTGTTTCTCTTCCACATGGTTGAGATGGAGGGCCTTAACCTTATCCATGAAGAGATACTCAGGCAGCTGAACAAAAACCTCCTTTGCCTTGTCAAAACAGCGGACTTTTATGAACTTAGAAAGGTCTTGCCAAGAAGCTTCACCCTTCTCAAACAACAGGTAGGCCAGTTTCCAAGAACCGCCCTTCAGTGCATAAATGCCATAGGAAGAGAGATCCTCCAAAGGGAGAACACCAGGCTCATAGAGTTGTTTCTCGAAGAAGTGGTAAAGTTTGGATTTCAGACCCCTGGCATACAAGGCGTTGACATAGAATGGCATGTCCTGAGCAATCCAGCACATCTGCAAAACATCAGGGCCTGGCTGGACCTGGTGTGCCTGAAGCCAAAGGTTTGCAGCACGCTTCTTTCTGCCCTCACCATAAACCTGCAACTGGGTGGGACATGTATAAAGGATACAGATCTGTTTCAGCGGGATATTACAAGGCTTTTGAACAGTGACATCGAACCCATTTACAATCTTGTAAAGGAGTTTGCCAGGACCATTCCAGTCTACTTCAATGAAATAGGCGCTGAAGGCCTGTTGAGGGATGTTTCCACCGAACTGGATGAGATCTCGAGGAGAAAGGATCTCCTGATACACTTTCTCAGGAAGCAAAGCCATGTTGAGAGTAACAATCTCATAGTTGATTTCATAGAGGCCATTTTCTGCTTTTGGTATTCAAGGCAGAAATCAGGACTTGAGCCATATCTTGCTCCTGAGATCCTGGGCCAGATTCCAAGTTCTGGCCCCTACGTCGACCATGTGCACAAGATAATAAGGCACCTGGCCTCTGCCCTTGGTATGGAACCATTTGCAGGGAAACTGGATGTGCTTCTGAACGTGCCGGAATCCAAGGTTAAGGAGCTTATAGATGAGGTAAAGGATGTGCCCTTTCATGAAAAGAGGCGTGTGGAGCTCCTGGTCAAGATGTACCGTTTGGAGTACATGAAATATCACCTTGGGGTGCAAGAAATACGCTATCACCTGGAAGAGGCCAAGAAGCTAGGCTTTGAGGGGCTGGAGCAAGTGCTTGGGGTTATAGACTCGGATGACAGCGAGCAGGCTCTTAAGGTGATTCTGGATGAATTGGAAAAATTAAAGGAGATCATACTGTCCCGGGAGAAGTTCGAAGTCCAGGAGAGCATCTATCATAAGAGGCACATTGCAGCAGATATTCCATCCATGTACGGGAAGTACCATGAGAAAAAGTTTGATGCCCTGGGCCTGACGTTCCGCCTGGAAAATCTGGGAAACATCTTCTTTGAAAGATTGATTGCAGAGATCGAGGTGCCCTTTATCACCAGGGCCACGTTTGTGACCATACTCAGGCACCTGAAGCTTCTTTGGCGCGCAGTCCAGCTAAATGGGGTCTATTCCAAGAAATTTTCTACCTATCTGACCCTGTTGGAAAAGTCTCTGGGGGTCAGACGTTTTTCCTTTACCCAATATCTTGATATTGTAAAAGGGCTTTCAGAAGGCGTAAAAGACATGATATATGTCTATTACTTGAGCCCTCATGAAGATAACCTCAATGAGATCATCCGGCAGCTCTGGCCCGATAAGATCCTGCCAAAGTACAAGGCATCCATCCATGAGAATGCATCCCTTACAGATGTGGTTCACCACGTTTCTGAATCGTTTCTGAGGGGGCTAATATCCTCGACCTTTGGTCTTCAGCACTTGGATAATTTCATTGCAAGGCTCTATCAGGTACTTAGGGAGCAGCGGGAGTTTCTGGAGCCAAGAGAGCTCGACATGCTGCTTAGCTACGATCCTGGCCAGGATCTTTGCTCCATATACAACCCCGACAAGGCCACAGGCAATCTCATTCAGCTCGGCAACAAGGGCTACAACCTGTTGCTCCTTGCACAGGAAGGTCTTCCGGTGCCCCCTGCAATCGTCGTGACCACGGAGGTCTTCAGGTATTATTCCCTCTTTTATAAGCTGCCTGGGGCCTACAGGAACTTCAGGCGCCAGGTCCGCTTGGGTGTCAAGGAACTCGAAGAAAGATGTGGGGCAAGTTTCGGGCAGAAGTCAAACCCCCTGCTTCTTTCAGTCAGAAGTGGAGCGGCCATATCGATGCCAGGCATGATGTCCACGATAATCAACGTGGGTATAAACCCTGAGATCACAGAGGGCCTTGCTGAAAAGACCGGTAACATGTGGTTTGCATGGGACAATTACCGCCGTTTTATCCAGTCGTGGGCCATGTCTCTCGGTTTGGAACGGGAAGTTTTCAGTTCGCTCATGGAGAACCAGAAGGCCCGGTATGGCGTTAGGAAAAAGAGGGAATTTACAGGGGAACAAATGAAGGAGCTCGCCTTGGGCTACAGGGAGGCTGTGATAGAAAGGGGTATACAAGTAGAGGACGACCCGTTTGAGCAGCTTCTCACGTCCATAAGGCTCGTGCTTCAGTCGTGGGAATCAGAAAAGGCGAAGGCCTATAGGGAGATCATGGAAATATCGGATCACTGGGGAACTGCCGTCATCGTTCAATCCATGGCCTTTGGCAACCTTTCTTCTTCTTCAGGCACAGGTGTGGTATTTACGGCAAATCCCCACAAGAAGCTCGACAGGATCAGCCTTTGGGGGGATTATACTGTAGGGAATCAAGGGGAAGACATAGTGAGCGGTCTTGTTGCCACGAATCCTGTTTCAGTTGAGCAGAGCGAGGAGCTTGGCATGCCGCCTGCCCAAAGCCTTGAAAAGCGTTTTCCCAACATCTACGATGCCCTGCTAAATTGGGTAAAGTACCTGATCTTTGAAAAAAAATGGACTCCGCAGGAGATCGAATTCACCTTTGAAGGGGAAAAGGGTTCAGACCTTTACATACTCCAGACAAGAGACATGGTCACCAAGAGGCGTGGCAGGGTAAGTGTGTTTGTGCCTTCTGAAGAATTGGAAAAGAGCTATGTTACCAGGGGCATAGGAGTCAGTGGTGGGGCCTTGAGTGGAAAGGCCGTCTTCACCTTGGAAGAGATAGAAGAGATACGCAACAAGGAGCCGGACAGCAAGTTGATTCTAGTCCGTTCCGATACTGTGCCAGACGACATAAAGGGCATTTCTGCTGCAGACGGTATACTTACGGCCAAGGGTGGACAGACTTCCCATGCATCTATTGTGGCATTCAGGCTGGACAAGACCTGTGTTGTGGGTTGCGAGCAGATGAAGGTGTTTGAGCTCGAGGGCAAGGCAGAGATCCAAGGGCATGTCATCCGTTCTGGAGATTTCGTGAGTATCGATGGCAGAAACGGCTTTGTCTATCTGGGACGCCACGAGACAAGGATGGAGGAAGACGCCTCCCTTGTCTGAAATCATCAGGGCCTGTTGGCCATTAAGGAATTTTTGGGTTGGGTCTTTCTGGATCCTGTTTTTCAGAGGCCCGGTTTTTTAAGGATTAATGGTTGAATCGGTAAATAAAGAACAAGTTGGAGGAGGTGCCCGCATGTCTGTTTCGAACAATGAAACCCGGCCCATGAAACTGGGGATAAACGGTCTAGGACGTATAGGAAAGCTGAGTCTTTGGTACTATGTGAGCAAAAAGAGTTTTTCCGAGATAGTGGTGAATATTGGCAGGCAGGTAGGCCAAGGGCTTCAAGACATAGCTGCTTCCATCGAACGGGACAGCACCTATGGAAGGCTGGGAGCGTATCTGTATGGCCACACATGCCCAAGGGTAATAGAAAATCTGGATGAAGCCACTGGCAGGATGACGATTGACGGGGTTCCTGTAACGATCCTTAGGGAAAGCAGAGATCCCAAGGGCATAGACTGGCAGGGAAATGGAGTGCGTCTCGTTGTAGACACCACTGGAGTCTTTAGGGATCCCACACTGCCGGCTGATCATCCAAGGGGAAGTCTTCGAGGCCACCTTGACGCAGGGGCAGAAAAGGTCATCCTTTCTGCGCCATTTAAGATAAAGGACAAGGCCGCAGAAATGCCCGAGGATGCAGTGACCACTGTGATGGGGATCAATGAAGACGACTACATTCCCGAAAAGCACAGGCTCGTCTCCGCTGCCTCATGTACAACGACCTGTCTATCCTTTATGGTAAAACCCATCTTGGACCATTTTGGCGCAAACAATATCCTCTCTGCCTCAATGGTGACTGTGCATGCGGCAACGGGCAGCCAGCAAGTGCTGGACAGGCTCCCCAAGACAGGGGCAAAGGATCTCAGGAAGAATAGGAGCATATTCAACAATATTATTCTTACAACCACTGGTGCGGCAAAGGCCTTGGGGCTCGTGATACCAGAGATGAAAAACATTGGTTTCATTGCCGAGTCTGTCCGAATCCCCACAAATACTGGCTCTCTCATAGTGCTTGTTATGACGATCCAGGATGAGAGCCTCGAAAGTCCCATTAACCGCGACATAATAAACGGCATATATAAGAGGGCGGCTGAAGGCCCTATGAAGGGCAGGCTGATATTTACAGAGGAACAGCATGTGTCAAGCGACATTATTGGAATGCCAGCAGCTGCGGCCATAATTGAAGGTACTGAGACACATACCCGTACCGCAACCATACAGATCGATCCGCGAAAGGCCTGTAGAGGTATAGGAGAATCCACAACTATAATTTGTGATACCATCACCATCCCTATTACAAAAATGGTAGTTTATGGTTGGTACGATAACGAGCTTGGAAGTTATACCAACCTCCTTGGTGAAAGGACCATTTCTATTGCCGATTCCATGATGTAGAAAAATCTTTTACAGGGAATCTTTAGCTAAAGGGGGGATGGCTATGGATATATTGAATATGCTATCAATCATGTTTGGAATGGTATCCGCAATGTCAGGTGCCTACACTGTGGGTTACATGCATGGCAGACATAGCCGTTAGAAATGTCGCGTCTTTGGTATGGAGGTGGCCATGATCAAGTATATTGATGAAATCGATGTCTCAGAAAAGAGGGTGTTTATGAGGGTGGATTTTAATGTGCCCCTGGATGAAAATTGTGAGATAGCAGATGATCACAGGATCAGGGCCGCATTGCCATCTGTAAGATATGCCGTTGACAAGGGTGCAAGGTTAATAGTTGCATCCCATCTCGGACGTCCCAAGGGAGAGAGGGTGCCTGAGTTGAGTCTAGCACCTGTTGCCTCGCGATTGTCACAGCTTATAGGGAAAGAGGTGGCCATGGCTCCTGATTGTGTAGGGCCTGAAGCAGAAAAAATGGCCTCAGATCTTCAGCCAGGCGGGGTGCTTCTTCTTGAAAATCTGAGATATCACAAGGAGGAACAGGCCAATGACCCAGATTTTGCAAGGGCCTTGGCCTCACTTGCGGATGTGTATATCAATGATGCCTTTGCTGTCTCCCACAGGGCCCATGCTTCTGTGGTGGGGGTGCCTTCCTTCCTTGATGAATGCGCAGGAGGTTTCCTCCTGAAAAACGAGATCACCTATTTCGAAAAGGCCATGAAGGAGCCAGACCGTCCCCTCCTTGCAATCCTTGGCGGTGCCAAGGTTTCGAGCAAGCTCGGTGCCATAGAAAATATTCTGAAGAGGGTGGACAAATTGATTATAGGCGGTGCAATGGCCAACACCTTTTTGCTGGCTGAAGGGGTGGCCGTAGGAAGGTCTCTTACAGAGCCTGATCTTTTGGATACGGCAAAGGCCATAATGGAACAAGCAGATAAATCTGGCATAGAGCTTTTATTGCCAGTCGATTGTATTGCGGCAAGTGGGCTTGAAGCAGATGCAGATGTTGTTACTGTAAATGTCAGTCAAGTTCCAGATGATATGATGGTGGTAGATATCGGACCTAAGACCATCGATCTTTTCAAGGAAACCATCGCTGAGGCTGCAACGATTGTATGGAATGGGCCCATGGGCGCCTTTGAGATAGAGCCTTTTTCAAGGGGGACCATGGAGGTTGCCCATGCCGTAGGAGCAAGTCCTGCCCTTAGCATAATTGGAGGCGGGGATACGGACCTGGCTGTCCAAAGGGCAGGTGAGGCAGAAAATGTGTCATATATGTCAACTGGCGGTGGCGCCTTTTTGATGCTTCTTGAAGGCAAAGAGCTTCCTGGCTTCAGGGCACTTGAACAATGTTGCGCTAAATAAGAGAGGGAGATGAACGATGGCAAATAGAATTCCAATCCTTGCAGCCAATTGGAAGATGCATAAAACTTTACATGAGATGGAAGAGTTCTTCTCAACCTTTCTACCCTTGGTGCAGGGAATCAAGGATAGAGAAATTTTTATAGCTCCTTCCTTCGTCTATTTGAAGGATGCAATTGGTATTACTGTGGATTCAGAAGTCAAGATAGTAGCCCAGAACATGTATCATGAGGAACAAGGTGCCTTTACCGGGGAAGTTTCTCCATTAATGCTTCGTTCCATACAGGTGGAAAACGTAATACTTGGACACTCGGAAAGGCGTCACATTTTTGGAGAAAGCGATGAGCTTATTGCCAAAAAGGTAAAATCTGCTGTTTCTCATGGCCTTAGTGCCATACTCTGTATTGGAGAGACCCTTCAAGAGAGAGAGGCTGGGCATACCCATCAGGTGCTTTCGTCCCAGCTAAACAAGGGGCTTGAGTTGCTTTCAGACCAGGATTTTCCTCGGGTCTCTGTTGCGTATGAGCCAGTGTGGGCCATAGGCACAGGCCAGACAGCAAGCATTGAACAGATTCAGGAGGCCCACAGCCTTGTCCGAAAGGGCGTGAAAGATCGTGCAGGACAAGCGGTTGCACAACAAATGAGAATATTGTATGGTGGCTCGGTCAAGCCCGGAAACGTCAGACAGATTATGGCATTGGAAGACGTGGATGGGGCTCTTGTAGGGGGTGCGTCCCTTGAGCCAGAAAGTTTTGCCAGAATAGTCAAATTTGAAGAAAACTGAATAGGTAATCAATTTAATGTTTACATTTTTGGTAGTCATTCACGTTATCGCTTGTACGGTGCTGGTAGTGACAGTGCTACTCCAACAGGGCAAGGGCGCCGAAGTGGGCGCAGTGTTTGGGTCGAGTGAAGCGATCTTTGGAAGCACTGGTCCAGCAACCTTGTTGAGCAAGGTTACAACGGTCGCAGCTGTAGTGTTTATGCTCACGTCTTTGTCTCTCACCTACCTGTCTATACATAGCAGGGGAGGGTCTGTTATGCAGAAGGTTCAACAGGCTCCTGTAATGCCAGCACATCTGCCATCCATGCCCAATGCGCCTGATACAGGGGGGCAAGAGGGTGTCGCGACAAAGCCTCAGAAGGCAGTTTCACCTGATAAGAGCCCAGGCGCCATGGAGGCCACAAAGGCCTCAAGCGAAAAGGCAGCAGAATCTGCAGCAACCCCAGTGTCTGCTGCTCAACAAAAGAAATAGATCCCGTCCATGTGCCGAAGTGGTGGAATTGGTAGACACGCTATCTTGAGGGGGTAGTGGGCAACCGCCCGTGGGGGTTCGACTCCCCCCTTCGGCACCATTTTAAGAGCGATTGATTAATTATTCCTCTTGACAATTTTTCTCCCAGGGAATATAAGATATGTGTCATTCCTGAGCGCAGATTCATTTTAAACATCAATGAATGAGAATTCATTTAGATTACACGGGTAGTAGGCTCGAAAAATACAAAAAATTACTAAGAAAGGAGATTTAGGGCAATGGCTTTAGTTAATCCACACGGTTCACAAAAGAAGCTCATGCCACTTCTCTTAAAGGGAACTGAGAGAGAAGATGAGATTGGGCGCGCAAAAGACTATAAGAGGCTGAATATCTCTTCAAGGGAGTCAGGTGACATCCTTATGTTGGGCATGGGCGCATTTACTCCTCTTAACGGCTTCATGGTCAAGGATGATTATGACGGAGTAGTCGAGGAGATGAAGCTGCGCAAGGTGGACCCGGGCACCATGTGGCCTCTGCCTGTTACCCTGTCTGTTGATGAAGAAACAAGAAAGACCATTAACGAAGGCGACAAGGTAGCGCTCCATGACAGCGAGACTGGTGAGCTCATGGCTACCATGGAAATCCAGGAGATCTGGGAGCCCGACAAGAGGAAGGAGTGCGAATTGTGCTTCAAGGGTGAGGGTCCAGATTCTGAAAGATTCTGGGAAGTTGCTGAAGAAGATCACCCAGGTGTGCAGCAGGTTCTCAACTCTGGCAAATATTATGTTGGAGGCCCAATAAAGACTCTGTCCGAAAAGGATTTCAAGCAGCAGTATGGCGATGCATATATGCATCCATCAGTATCCCGTCAGATTTTTGAAGACAGGGGCTGGAGCACAGTTGCAGCGTTCCAGACCAGGAACCCTATTCACCGCTCCCATGAATTTCTTACCAAGATCGCTCAGGAAGTGCTTGATGGCGTATTTATTCACGCTCTAGTGGGTAAACTGAAACCTGGCGACATTCCTGGTGACTGGAGGATGAGGTGCTACAAGGCACTGCTCGACAACTACTATAACATGGAGCGCACAGTCCTTGGTGTTTATCCCCTTGAGATGCGCTACGGTGGCCCCAAAGAAGCTCTTCTCCACGGTATCTTCCGTCAGAACCACGGTTGTTCTCACCTTATTATTGGTCGTGACCATGCAGGTGTTGGCGACTTCTACGGATTGTTTGAGGCACAAGAAATCTATGACAAGCTGTGGGATGGAGCTCTTGAGCTTCAACCACTGAAGATAGACTGGACATTCTGGTGTCATAAGTGTGGAGGTATGGCCTCCCTCAAGACCTGCCCACACGACAAAGAGGATAGGGTTGTCGTCAGCGGTACCAAGTTCCGCCGTCTCATGAGCGAAGGCAAGATTGATGAGGTTCCACCAGAATTTTCAAGGCCAGAAGTGCTTGCTATTCTTGCAGAGTACTACTCCAATCCTGAAGCAAGGGCTGTAAAGATCAAGAAGGGCGCATTCGAAGACCTGAAGTAGAAGTAGAATTTCAAAGTGTAAGAGGCTGCGGGCCAGTCGGCCCGCCTTATCAATTGTTTAGGACGTAAATAAAAAACGTGTAGGAGGTATTAAAATGCCAAGCTTTGTCAACCCGGAAAAATGTGATGGTTGCAAAGGTGGGGAGAAGACAGCATGCATGTACATCTGCCCCAACGATCTGATGGTTCTTAATCCAGACGAGATGAAGGCCTACAACCAGGAGCCTGATCAGTGCTGGGAGTGCTACTCCTGTGTGAAGATCTGTCCACAGGGTGCCATTGAAGTCCGCCACTATGCCGACTTGGCTCCTATGGGTGGTTATGTGCAGCCTATGCGCGGTACAGACTCCATCATGTGGACGATCAAGTTCAGGAACGGCAACATAAAGCGCTTCAAGTTCCCGATCAGGACGACCCCCGAAGGTTCAATCAAGCCCTATGATGGGAAGCCCTCACCAGGCGCTGACCAGCTGGACAATGAGCTGCTTTTCACTGAAACGGCAGACAGCTCAAGGGCAACTTGCAAGCCATCTGATTTCTAAGATCAGGGCTTAAGTTTTAGATGTCAAACAGGAATTGAACCAAAAATTTTTAAAGGAGGAATAAGAAATGGGACTTCCAAATAAACCGACTTGGGAACTCTTGGCAGAGCCAGATCTTTCCAAAGTAGCGGTCGAAGAATACAACTATGATGCCCTTATCGTAGGCGGTGGTATGGCAGCATGTGGTACAGCATGGGAAATCGGCAAATGGCTTCCCGACGGAGCAACCTGCTGCATGGTGGACAAGGCATCTGTAGAGCGTTCCGGTGCTGTTGCACAGGGTCTTTCAGCCATCAACACCTACATTGGCGAGAATACCCCTGCAGATTACGTCCGCATGGTCAGAAACGACCTCATGGGTGTTGTACGCGAAGATCTGATCTTCGACCTTGGCCGCCACGTGGATGACTCAGTTCATCACTTTGAGGAGTGGGGACTTCCAATCTGGAAGCAGAAGGGAGACGAAGGAAAGAAGCTTACAGAGGGTGGAAAGCCAGTCCGTACAGGTAAGTGGCAGATCATGATCAATGGTGAATCCTACAAGTGTATCGTAGGTGAAGCTGCAAAAGCCGCTCTCGAAGAAAAGGGCTATGATCTCCATGAGCGTGTATTCATCGTGAAACTTCTTCTCGATGCCAACAAGGAAAACACCATTGCTGGCGCTGTGGGATTCAGCACACGTGAGAATAAGGTTTGCATCTATAAGGCCAAGGCAATAATGGTTGCTTGCGGTGGTGCAGTTAATATCTTCCGTCCAAGGTCTACTGATGAAGGTAAGGGCCGTGCATGGTATCCAGTATGGAATGCTGGTTCCACATATGCTATGTGCATGCAGGTTGGCGCCGAGATGACCA